>Ga0209992_10000042_pt1 | contig 193680 bp, 178 predicted proteins | sample 2SBtaG_2_FD_182564 | JGI IMG/M metagenome (GOLD analysis project Ga0209992, IMG submission 182564) | Deep subsurface microbial communities from Kolumbo volcano to uncover new lineages of life (NeLLi) - 2SBTROV12_ACTIVE470 metaG (SPAdes)... | ecosystem: Environmental > Aquatic > Marine >... | reverse complement strand
ACTTCGCCGTTCTCAAGAATGCGACCGTTACCTACTGCGATTACTTCGCCGCGTGTAGATTTTTCTGCTGCAGAACCAGTCAGAACGATACCGCCTGCAGATTTGCTTTCTTGCTCTGCGCGCTTAATGATTACGCGGTCGTGTAAAGGACGAATTGCCATTTTCAAGTCTCCTGAAAATTCCACTATTCAAAGTTGTGTGATTACCAACACTCAGACTGTCTGAGTGTTGTGTGCCTGGGTTGCTCATTGCTGAGCAGTTAAAATCGTTTCTGCACGGATAGATGGGGTAGTACCCTGATAACTTCAAGGGTTTTTAAACAAAAAAATGTAAAAAAATTGATTTTTTCACTAAATACTTATTTTTCTTAAACAAGTAAACGCCGTTTATCGTGGTAAACGGCGCTAATAACGTGAGTTAAAAGGGAAGTTGAGAAAAGCGGTGGACGCGTTATTTTAAACGCTTATCTCGGTCGTTAGTGGTATTGTCTGTGTACTCCCCCTCAATGACATCATCACCTTGTTGGTGCGATTGAGGGCCGTTGCCGAATGGGCTCTGTCCAAAAGGGGATTCCCCCTGATTGAAGCCTGCGCCATTAGGGCCCATACCCGGAGCCACGACGCGCATCTTCATATGCTTACTCACTTGTGCGGCGAAGAAGTGGCGAGACCCCGGCATAGCTAATAAGAAACCGAAAATATCGGTAATAAAGCCCGGCGTAACCAAAAGAACCCCAGCCACAACCAACATTAAACCTTCTACTAACTCTTTTCCTGGCACTTCATTTCGCTGCATTTTTTCTTGCGCGGTTTGCAGCGTACTTACACCTTCGCGTTTAACAAAGTAAGCACCAATAAACGCCGATAGAATAACTAAACCCACCGTATTCCAGCCACCAATAATGCTACCTACATTGATCAATAGCGCTATTTCTAAAATAGGCAGTATGGCAAACAGTAAAAATAAAACCCGCAAAACGCTTCCTCTTTCATGTATTCATAACCTGTTATAGGGTCTTTGTACGTAATAACAAGAAAAGGTGCCCACCCTTTCGCTTAATTAGCCACTTAAAGCGACCGATAACGAGCGTGGTATACTGACTCGTGAAAGAATAAGGCCCGTATTAAGGTCTAATAAACCGCCGTATACGCCATACCGAGGCTTGCGGAAAATCGCTAGGATTAGCCAATGACAATTAAACTTGTGTTGTGTACCACACCCGATGAAAAGTCAGCGCAAGACATTGCTACTGCACTTGTAAAGAGTAAGCTTGCGGCATGTGTGAACATAATTAAAGGCATTCAGTCTGTTTACGAATGGCAGGGCAAGGTAGAAGTTGATGCGGAATGCCAGCTGTTAATTAAAACCAATACCCAAAACGTATTGCAGGCATTTGAAAAAGTGAGTGAAATACACCCTTATGACGTGCCTGAATGGTTGGAGCTAAATGCAGAAGCAAGCAGCGCATATGGCCAATGGCTGCAAACGACACTACAACAATAATGCTTGAATAAAACACGATAAAAATGAGCTGTAACTTTATGACTACCCTTACTCAATTTTCAAGTAAATCGGCACCACTTTGGCGCCGGTTTATGGCACTGATAGTGTCGGTGTTGTGTTTATCACAACTGCTTAGTGCACCAGCCTTCGCTCAGATGCCTAGCGCCTTTGACGACCCTTTTGTAGATGAACCACAATTTTTAGACGTCGATCAGGCCTTTGTTTTCGATTTTAATCAGCAAAGAGACACACTTACCCTCACTTTCGATATCGCCGACGGTTATTACCTATACCTTAAGCAGTTTAAGTTCGTTTCAAAACAAGCAGAGATAGGCGACCCGACTTTTCCCCGCGGCGTCATGATTGAAGATGAATTTTTTGGCGAGTCTGAAGTATTTTACGACAGGGTATCTATCACTTTGCCTATCAGCTATGCCAATAGTGATGGCGTAGTAAAAGTTCGCTATCAGGGCTGCGCCGATGCGGGACTTTGTTATCCGCCCACCATTAAAGTGGTGTACTTAAACGAGGTGGGAAGTAACGCAGTAACAACGCAACCGGCAGGTGACGAGAACAACGCCGCTTCATCCCTGCAAAGTGAACAGTTTAATTTAGCGCAAAAGCTTATCGATAAAGATAACCTGCCCCTTACCCTCGCCCTCTTTTTTGCCTTAGGCGTGGGCTTGGCGTTTACTCCTTGCGTGTTCCCTATGTATCCCATTGTGTCGGGCATTGTGATTGGTCAGGGTAAACCTAAAACCGCGTCCCATTCATTTTGGCTAACCTTTATTTATGTGCAGGGTATGGCAATAACGTATTCGCTGTTGGGGTTGGTGGTCGCCGTAGCAGGCGCGCAGTTTCAGGCCGCACTGCAACATCCCGCGATATTGGGTGTGTTTATTGTGCTCTTCGTGGCCCTCGCCATCGCCTTATTTGGTGGTTTCGACATTCAGCTTCCGGCGAAGTATCAAGAAAAACTCACTCACATGAGTAACAGCCAAACGCCTGGCAGTTTCGCAGGCGTGTTTGTTATGGGTGTGCTGTCGGGCCTTATTGCTTCGCCCTGCACTACCGCCCCGCTCACCGGCATATTGTTATTCATTGCGCAAACTGGCGATATGACGCTGGGCTTCATTTCCCTTTACTTACTGAGTATTGGCATGGGCGTACCGCTTATTTTGTTTGGCATGACAGGGGGTAAGCTTTTACCAAAAGCCGGTAATTGGATGAATGTAGTTAAGGTGACATTCGGCTTTATGATGCTTGCTGTGGCTATTGTGTTTATTGAGCGCTTATACACCAGCCCATACACGGCATTTTTGTGGGCGCTACTTGGCTTTGGTTTATTCGGCTATTACTGGGTTATTAATCGCGCTTCGCCAAACTCGTTAATGAAACTTGCCCGCGCGGTTATTGTGGCCATGGGTATTATGGGCAGCGCCGGGCTTACCTATCAGGCGGGTATCAATACTGGTCTTTGGGGCGAGCACGCTGAGATAGTCCACTCGAGCCACCCAGAGTTTGTTGTGGCAAGAGATTTGGCTGATTTACGCCATAAAATAGCGGCAGCCAACGGGGAAGGAAAAACCGTGATGGTCGACTTGTACGCCGACTGGTGTGTGGCGTGTAAAGAGTTTGAGAAATACACCTTCCCAGATGAAAAAGTGGTTTCAGCGCTTAGCAATACGGTATGGATGCAAATGGATCTTACCGACAACACCCCTGAGCGGCAGGAGATTTTTGATACTTTTAACGTGCTCGGCCTTCCCACTATTTTATTTTTCGACGCAAACGGCGATGAACTGACTAAAGCCCGGGTGACAGGTTTTATGAAAGCAGATGCTTTTGCCCGTCACGTAAACGAATGGCTTAACCATGCACCCGTAACTCGTGACAGCAAGCATGAGCCCGGTAACTAGGTTGTCATTACACGGTACTTGCCTTCCGGCCTTTATTGTTAGCGATAAGGGCCGCCTTAAAGCGAGCTTCTTATTTTTAGCCTTTTTGTGTGTTTCACTTTTACGGCCTTCGCCCACTTTCGCTGAAACAGAGGTGAAAACGTCGGGGTGCTTTGATAAGGCTCGGTTCTGCTTTGAACTTACCCCTTCGTCGGATTCACTTTATTTAGTCTCAGTAAAACGAAAAATTGCGATGCCCGTCGCGCTTACTTTGTATTCAGATAAGCTGTTTCAAATTCCATCTAGCTTAGAAGCCCTTAAGCCCAAGGCTCACGTAAATGCATTTTTAAATACGGATGATGCGGTGCCTTTAGGTGTGGTAAAAAACGCGAACGCTTTCTGGCACACTATGCGCGTTAAGTGGACGGCAGGGCAAATTGATGCCCAGCATGACCGCGATTATGCTTATTACTCCCCTTTACAGCCAGCGAGCGCATACCACATTGTTCAAGGCTTTAACGGCAGCTTCAGTCATTCGGGAGCATCGCGGTATGCATTAGATTTTGCCGCGCCCGTGGGTACGCCTATTTTGGCCGCGCGAGCCGGAGTGGTAATAGATACCAAAGACGATGGCACGAAGGGTGGGCCGCACAGTCGATTAGCTAAACACGCCAACTATGTCGCCATTTTGCATAGCGATGGCACTACGGGTGAGTATTACCACCTCAAGCACGACGGCGTCGTGGTAGAACGAGGGCAAACCGTACAGCAAGGCCAGTTGATTGGCTATACGGGAAATACGGGCTTCTCTTCTTTGCCTCACCTTCACTTTGGTATTTATGTAGCCAAATTCCACGGTAAATACGTCAGTGTTCCCTTTTCACTCACCGACACCTCTCAATAAGGCAGCATGCTGCGCTTTCAGGCCAAATCCGCACACAAACTTTGCGGCGAAAACACCTGATTAGACCAGTATTTTGCTGCGAAATCTTTATCTATCACTATAATCAGCAGTTAATCTAATAAACGAGCAAATAAATTGGCTTTTTTTCGTGCAACTGTCATGAAAGTTTGTTGAAATGGCAATAACAATGACATTTTCCCGAAGATAGCAGCAAACTAATGAATATTTTGTTATTAAACGGCCCTAACCTAAACATGTTAGGCCAAAGAGAACCCGACAAATACGGCACACAGACCCTGCAAGACATCGTGGATGATTTGCAGGCGCAAGCTGAGTCGAGCAACGTGACGTTAACGCATTTTCAGTCTAATGCGGAACACGCGCTGATCGAACGTGTGCACGCCGCTATGGGTTCTGTCGACGCCATTATCATTAATCCTGCTGCCTTCACGCACACCAGTGTCGCCCTTCGCGACGCGTTGTTAAGTGTCAATATCCCGTTTATTGAAGTGCATTTGTCGAACGTTCACGCCCGTGAGCCGTTTCGTCACCATTCCTATTTTTCTGATGTTGCAGCCGGCGTCATTGTTGGCCTTGGTGCCATGGGTTACTCGCTCGCGCTAACTGCAGCAATCAATTTACCGAAATCGCAAAAATAACGCAGAGACAGAACATGGATATTAGAAAGATTAAAAAACTCATCGAGCTAGTTGAAGAATCTGGCATTGCCGAGCTAGAGATCACAGAAGGCGAAGAGTCTGTACGCATCCACCGTGGTCCTACTGGTGTTCAGGCACCTATGAATTACAGCTTTGCTGCCCCTGCTGCACCACAAATGGCCCCAGCGCCAGCTGCGGCTGCAACTACCGCGTCAGAAGCGCCCGCTGCCGAGCCTGCTCAGCCAGATGGTCACGTAGTTAAGTCTCCAATGGTAGGTACATTCTACCGTGCGTCTTCTCCTACGGCTAAACCGTTCGCAGAAGTAGGCCAGCAAGTAAAAGTTGGCGATACGCTGTGTATCGTTGAAGCAATGAAAATGATGAACCAAATTGAAGCAGATAAAGCAGGTGTGGTTAAGGCAATCTTGGTTGAAAACCAAGACCCTGTAGAATTCGACCAACCTATGTTCATCATTGAATAAGCGAGTGCTTAACTATGCTAGATAAAGTACTTATAGCTAACCGTGGCGAGATTGCCCTACGTATTTTGAGAGCCTGTAAAGAACTAGGCATCAAAACCGTAGCCGTGCACTCTACGGCGGATAAAAACTTGAAGCACGTGTTGCTAGCTGATGAATCAATTTGTATTGGTAAAGCATCGGCAACCGAAAGCTACCTTAATATACCGCGCATTATCGCGGCGGCCGAGGTCACAAATTCAATCGCTATTCACCCTGGTTACGGTTTCCTAGCGGAAAACGCAGACTTCGCTGAAGCGGTGGAAAAGAGCGGCTTTATTTTCATTGGCCCTAAAGCTGAAACTATTAACCTTATGGGCGACAAGGTTTCTGCTATCAACGCCATGAAAAAAGCTGGCGTACCTTGTGTACCTGGCTCAGACGGCCCGCTAACAGACGACGCCGAGCGCAACAGAGCCATTGCAAAGCGCATTGGTTACCCAATCATCGTTAAAGCCGCTGGCGGCGGCGGTGGTCGTGGTATGCGCGTAGTTCGCAGCGAAAGTGAACTTGTAAAAGCCATTGAGACCACGCAAGCGGAAGCTGGCGCAGCCTTTGGTAACGCAACGGTTTACATGGAAAAGTTCCTTGAAAACCCGCGTCACGTAGAAATTCAGGTACTAGCCGATGGACAAGGTAACGCCATTCACCTAGGTGAGCGTGACTGTTCAATGCAGCGTCGTCACCAGAAAGTGGTTGAAGAAGCACCGGCACCGGGTATTTCTGAGCAAATGCGTGCAAAAATTGGCGATCGCTGCCGTCGAGCCTGCATCGAAATTGGTTATCGCGGCGCAGGTACTTTCGAGTTCCTATACGAAAACGGCGAGTTTTATTTCATTGAAATGAATACCCGTATTCAGGTAGAACACCCAGTATCTGAAATGATCACTGGCGTTGACCTTATTAAAGAGCAGCTTCGCATTGCCGCAGGTCAGCCACTGTCAATTGATCAGTCGCAAATTCAAATTCGTGGCCACGCTATTGAATGTCGAATTAACGCAGAAGACCCACAAACCTTTATTCCTAGCCCTGGTCCTATCGATATGTTCCATGCGCCGGGTGGTTTAGGTATTCGCTGGGAGTCACATATTTACGCTGGCTATCACGTACCGCCTTACTACGACTCAATGATTGGTAAGCTTATCACTTATGGTGAAAGCCGCGACGAGGCTATTGCTCGTATGCGCCATGCACTTGAAGAGATTGTAGTTGAAGGTATTAAAACGAATATCCCGCTTCAGCGCGCCATTATGGCCGATGAAAACTTCTTCGCAGGTGGAACCAACATCCACTACCTAGAGAAGAAGCTAGGCTTAGCCTAATCCCCCCTTTGGGCTACACGGTGTTTTTTGTGTAGCCCAATTTTCTCCCTTTCATATCCCGATTCGCTATTCGCTATTCGCTATTCGCTATTCGCTATTCGCTATTCGCTATTCGCTATTCGCTATTCGCTATTCGCTATTCGCTATTCGCTATTCAGCGTGTTCTGTTTTTCCGATTAGCACAATCAAATTTTAACGATTTTACTATTTAATATACCACTTTATACTGCATACAAGTTTTAAGACATCTCCCTGAGTTTTAATCCTTTTGTGTGTTTACCCTTATTGGAGTCCCACTCCACTTGTGCCGGCATCCCTGCCGGCTTTTTTTTTGCAATTTTTGCGTTAAACGACGTTGCGTATGCACTAATTAATTAGATTTAATGTATAAACCAATCAAATACGTTGTTTAGGGCTAGGCAGGTGCGACCCCCTTTCTTATTTGTTTTATTGCTCATCACTATTACTGGTACCAAATCGTTTGGAGAACAAATAGCGCCCACCTTCTCACAGAAACTCGATATTCAGGTACGCTACGACAATCGCTCCAACCGCCCTAGCCGCGAACAATATCGACTGCGCTATTACCCGTCTATTGCGCTAAACGCTTCATGGTCTATCAATAGCTTTATCGTTACAGGTGAAGATTTTTCTTCTAGCCACAATACTTTTGGCAAAGAAAGTACGGACTACCTTTACGCAAGGCGCCTTTACTTAAGGCACGAAACCCATTCTGGAAAAACCGAACTAGGTGTTATTCCTACTTACAAAGGCAGGGTTTCTTCTACCGGCCTATCAAAAGACGGCTGGATAACTGGAGTTCGCCATGTAAAGCAGTTGAAAAACGACTCGGCGATAGAAGTGGTGTTGGGTCAATTAGCTAATGCACAAGCCAATAAGGCATTAAGTGTAGGCGGGGAAGATCAATACTTTGAAGTGGAATACTCAGCGAATATGGGGCAGCGCCATAGCTATGAAGCCAGTTTCGAACGCATGCTAGACGGCACGTTTGTTAGAGGAGAGTATCGCTTTCGCATCAACCAACAAGACACTGCATTTATTGAGTGGGTACAGCGCACCGATAAAGGTGCAGCAAAAATTGTGGTAGGCAAAAGTGGCGTGTTTAGCACGAACGTTCTCGATACAGCCTACCCCATTGAATACTTCGCCTATTACTCGTATATCAATAGAAATTTCGGGGCCCGTGCGGAACTTATCGAAGACTTTCTTGGTACCGGCCATGGCGGCTCACTTGAATTCAGCGGCTTAATTTTACAAAAGCATGAAGTAGAGTGGTTCGTAAGGGCCGATGTCGTAGATAGCATAAGCCGCTTACTCACGGGCGTTAAAGTGGCGTTTTAAGCGCAATTTTCACCTAAAAAAAAGGCCCATCAAACGATGGGCCAAACAGCAAGAACGCGTACACACTTTAACAGTGCATAATAGATTACGGGTGGTCGCTTCAAGGGGTTCAAACGTAGTGGATTACGTATTTTTAATGTCACTGGCTTTATTCGCCATGCTGCTTTTATTACAATCAAAGTGTAGCGCTTAAATATTCAGCGCGTAGATAGTGATTTACCCAAAAAAAGGTGTTTTTGTGCCTAGCCGATACGCCCAATTTAAAGAAAAGCTTCCCATTTCCCTTCTTTCAGATGAAACTCTGCTCGCTTTTAGGGTACTCTTAGATGAGCCTTTGGACATTGTTGACCTTGCCCAAGATATTGCAGATTTAGCCCAGTACCCCGAACGCTTGAAAGACAGCTATCGAAAAGAGTGGGAAGCCTACGTCATTAAAGCATTGGCTTTCGAGATAAGGCAGCACGGCGATCTTTCACCGGCCGAATTTATCGATTTGATGATGGAAAAGGTCGAAGACGTTCAGCAAAATAACGACACCTACCACAATTTATTGCGTCAGGTTCATCATGCTAAAGGTATTTTGCAGTCAGAAAATACCATCGTATTTCCGACGCCACTGCGCCAACAGCTTACTGCCTTTCTGCTGCCTATCACCACAATCCCGACGCCTAAAAAGTAATTTTAATAAAGGCATGCCCGAATATTACGCTGCGAAAATAAGTAAGCATTGCGGGGGCGCTATTTGCGCGCTACTTATTTGCACTTTTATATTTATACTGTGAAGGGCAATAACCTCTGTCTACGCCTTCAGGACGCAAGCTTGCGTGTTTGGTTTTTCTGCCAGATACACGCTCTCGCCAATTCTTAAACGTTTTTTGCTTAAGATTTTTGCGCATGAGCTTGATCACCTCTTTTTCGGGTAGCCCGAACAGGCGCTCGATTGCTTCAAACGGCGTGCGATCTTCCCACGCCATTTCAATAATGCGTGATTCTTGTTCTTCTGATAATGCCATCTCTAACGTCTCAACATACATGCTTAACCCCAATAAATACTATATTAAAGGTCATTTCGTTCAGTTATGGCCGGTGAAAAGCGCCTGCGATAAAGCTAAACATTATCACCAACACTGAAGCCTTCATCATCTTTCTCAAATGCTAGCTTAAGAAGCTCTGCAGCCGCTTTAGCGTCGCTTAGCGCGCGGTGATGTTGCTCCATGTCGATATGAAAATGCTTAGTCAGGTTTGCCAATGAATAAGAAGATAACCCCGGATGGGTGCGGCGCATCTCCCGCACAGTACACATTTTAGGCCGCCTGAACGGCTGCTCTAATATCGCAAATTCCTGTTTAATAAACCCATAGTCAAAATTTACGTTATGCGCGACAAACACAGCATCTTCGGTAAAGCTGGCGATATGATCGGCTACTTCTGCGAAAAGCGGGGCATCGGCAACCATATCGTCAGAGATACCCGTAAGACGCGTGATACTACTTGGTATTCGTCGCTGAGGGTTGAGTAAGGTTTGAAACCTATCTACCTCTTTTCCCCCAACTAGCTTAACCATGCCGATTTCAGTAATACGGTTATAGCTGTTATTCCCGCCCGTAGTTTCAATGTCTACTACAACGTAGGGCTGCGCTGGGTCGCGAACCCAATTTACCGTGGTAACAGCCACGTCGAATCCGGCTTGCTGTAGGCGCTGAATAGAAACCAATTGATTCCGGCGCAGTTGATCGCCCGGCGCCTTTATTTCTTCAAAGCGAAGTGAATCATCCAACACCATAATATCGGGAAACCCGTCTCGCAGGCTTTCAAAGTCTTTGCTCATCATGCGAAGTAATGCGTATATCGCACTCAGCGAACCGTGCTCTATAAGCGCCTCAATAGGAGTCAGCAAATGGCTCGACCACATAAATAAGCTGTTTACTTTACCGTAGTGTTGGGTCGCCATTTTATGTATGTGAAAGCGCAGCTTTTCTTTGCTATCAAGCGCATCGAGTAAAGTCTCGATGCTATCTTCAAACTTTGCATAAAAATTATTTTGCTTCAGCGACAGCGGCCTTCTATCAAATTCCGTGACCAGAGTATCTTCTTCATAAAGCTGCCTCCAAAAAGTGAGGCCAAACAAACTGCGCCATAAACGGTTCTCTGTTCGCCACCCTTGAACTCCCTGTCTGGCATAATGCGCCAGCACTCCCCGCTCTACCTGCTGATTTTGACTAACATCTATGGCTAAGGTTCTACTTGCGCTTCTCAGCATGTCGGTAACGGTGCTGGTGCGCTTTTTATGATATTTGCGGGCATAAAAGTCTTCTGCAAAAGCCAGCAAAGTATCTGACTGGGGGTTATCTATGATGTGCTCTAAAGCGCGTCGAACTTCACCGTCGTTACCGTCTTTATAGCTTTCTCTTAGCCACTTTTCTTTTGCTTTATCGCTTTGCGCTAATGCCAGTATGTTAAGCCCCTTACCGCGGTTAACCTCAAGTACTTTAAGCCCTAGCGCGTAAAGTAGCTGGTCGCGATAAAAACTGGCAGACACCCCTTCTGTTTCTGGGAATTCGCTATCCGCAAGCGATAACAATGTCTCATGGTTATAGAAGGCAAGCTGGCTTGAATGATTGGCATAAAACCACGCGGCCATTGCATCGTCTTTACTTTCAAAGCGCGCGGTGTCGGTAACAGAATCAGAGCGTGTTCTCATTACCCCAAGGTCGCGCATAGAAAACTGATTTAAACGGCTTTTTGTGTTACCAAAATAAATAAACAATAAGAAGCGCAGGGCACTATCGAATAAACACACTAAGTAGCTTTCAAGTGAAAAACTTTCTGGCCATCCTCGGGCAGTAATTTGCTCACTCAGTAAGTTGACGAGTTTAGGTTTTCTCTGAGAAGCAAGACCTTGAATGCTGCCGTATTCTGACAAAAGCGCGAGCAGGGCATCTTTTGTCAAAACCCCAGCAATGTCATTAAGCGTAGCGTGAGTTAAATCGCCAAACCAGTCGTCCTTAATTAAACAGTCAATTTGATGTTGAGGGGCAATAATTTCACCATAATTGAACTGCATTCTATCTATCACTGCATATTTGCGATTAGCCGCGCGAACCACAATACACTGCTTGTCCTCATCAAGGGCTTTGAAACGCTGAATAAAGCGCACAGCTTCACTGCTTAATAACGACTGGCTCGCCCCTTCAAAGAACGCGAGAAATTCATGAAAATGTGTCAGGTAATAACGGGGCGGTAAATCTTTTCGCATGGTGTATCTTTGGCTATGAAATCGGCAACAGTGTATATTTATACAGCCCAATTAATCAAATTAAATACGCCTATTTTAGTTATCGACTCCCTGTTTAAACTCGCACTCGCTGTTTCGATACCCATTGAAAAAAAGCCGCAAGCTGCGAATCGTCTAATAGATGCTGTAAACTATTGTAGTGTTTGGCCAGCGCCATTTCATCGTAGAATCGGTGGACACCGCTATGACATTGCCGGCAAATATATATGCCGGCTTGAAGCTCTGCTTTAGTGTAATGCTTTTTGAAATAGTTACGCCGATGCATTTTTTTGGGGATGAGGTGATGAAACGTTAAACGGGTCTGTCTTTTACAGCACGGGCATACGCCTATCTTATTCACCACAATTCACCTTTAATAAAATCTACTTCCGTCTGCATCTAGCTTGCGTATGCCTAATCTCGCTCTCGCTTAGGCGCGCCTATCGCTTACGCTTCTATGCCAGTGAGTAAATCCAGTCTTCTTTGCATTACGTAATAACACCAAATAATGATTACGAAGGCGAACTATTATGAGCTTAACCCGATCTATGGGCTTCTCTTGCCCCTACTGTATGGCACCAAACGATGTGGAAATAGATGAAGTTAACGACGTAGGTCAAGTACAGGTTCTTGATTGTCAGGTATGCTGCCAACCCATAGAGTTAACCGCATACCAAGACGCCGAAGATATACACATTGAGGCAGAACGAGAGAATGACTAAGCAGTTTACTCGCAGTGATATAGATGCACTAGCGCAGCGCTATCGGGCCAACCTAATTAACAGCCTATCAGGTTTTAAGTCGGCTACCTTGGTTGGGACGAGTGACGGACAAACCAATAACCTGGCTATTGTCAGCTCTGTTGTTCACGTGGGCGCAAACCCTCCTCTTCTTGGCATGATCATGCGACCTCACACAGTAACGCGCGATACGCTTAGCAATATTAAGCAACAAGGTTTCTACACACTCAATCATGTCTCAGCTGATTGGGTAGACAAAGCGCACCAAACCTCTGCACGCTACGCGCCAGAAGACAGTGAATTTGATGCCGTAGGCTTAACGCCTGTGTTTAGCGAAACGTTCAGCGCCCCTTATGTCAAGGAGAGTGAGATAAAAATGGGGCTTAAGGTAGCGCAACACTTTACCTTACTAAATGAAACCGAAATGGTCATTGGTGAGATTCAAGAACTTTTTCTACCTGAAGAAATTATTGATACCGAAGGTTACGCCGATATCGAACAAGCGAAAACAGCGTGCATCTCCGGGCTAGGCAGCTATCACGGTACCTCGCGTATCGCACAGTTTGCCTACGCTAAGCCGGGCGTAGATTTATCGCAAAAATGAACCTTTTAGCGCAACTTCGGTCTTATTTGCATCAATAAGGGTTGCTACTGCCATATCGAACTCTGAAGTTTATTTAATCTAGATCAAAGGAAAATACGACTTTTCGTTCGATCTTTTTTCAAAAAGAGATAGTATTTAGATATGTAATAAAACCTGCCTCTTTGGGCAGGTTTTTGCGTTTAAAGCGCCAAATAAAAAAGAATCATTATCGTTTCTATCTCTTAAGGAGAATGTTATGAAATCTGTAAACCGCCGAGATTTCTTGAAGTTATCAGGCTCTACAGTTATAGGTCTGACGCTAGGTGGTGTAGCGTTGCGCGCACAAGCTCAAGAACAGCTAAGTGCCGACGACCCAACAGCGAAAGCATTAAACTACACACCGTCGTCTACCGTTGAAGGTTCAAAGTGCGCTAACTGCATGTACGTGCAGGGAGCTGATGGTGAACAATACCGTCCTTGTAACATTTTCCCTAATAAGCTGGTAAATGCGGATGGCTGGTGTAGTGCTTGGGTTAAAAAGCCGGGCTAAGATAGCGGCCACGCTGATAGACGATTGAAAGCCCTCGATATTATCGAGGGCTTTTTTATTAATTGAAGGATGTATTCACTCCCTTGCGGCAAATGCTTAACGAGGGTCGCTAAGGCCTGCTTCTATACCTTTTAAACGCGGGTTATCAAAGCGCGTGGGTAATAAACCGGGCTTGATAAAAAAGCCGTGTTTTGCTTCAAAGATGCTGCCTATTTCTAGCACTTTCTTATCTTGCCATTTGCCGCCTATGAAACTAATGCCTACCGGAAGATCTTTTACTTGCCCAGCAGGCACAGTTAAATGCGGATAACCGGCAATAGCGGCCAGATACCCAATCCCGATGAAGCCCACTGGTGAGTGGTCGCCGTATACGCCATCAATTAAAAATGAAGGGCTATTCGATGGCGCAACCAATACGTCAACATTGTGCTTCGACAATAAGGCGTCTATACCGTTTTCCCCAGCGGTATCTCGGATAAGGCGCAGTGCATGTTTGTATTCGTCACTGTCGATAGCAGAAGAGGCTAAGGACTTCTCAAAGATATCTTGGTCAAATAACGCTAACTCTCTGGGTGTAGCCTGGTTGAACTCGATGAGCTCAGACAGGTTTTTAGCGGGAAGCGATGCAGGAGAGTTCGACAGGTACTCGTTAATGCTGTGATGGAACTCGCTTAGCAACACATTGTATGAATCTGCCCAAAAGGAATCCGGCTGAGAAAAATCACTGATATCTACGAGGGTTGCACCAGATGCTTCCAACTGCTTTAACGCTTTTTCATAAACAGCCAATACATGAGGATTATCACCTTGTCGGTAGCGCACCACACCAATACGCTTACCTTTTAAGTCTGTGGCAAGTAGCGACGAAGAGGGGATTTCAAGAAGGTGGTCGTCAGCGTTTTTAGTTGCGCTATCGTTTTTATCAGCGCCAGCCATAACTGAGGCCATTAACCACGCGTCTTGTACACTCAATGTCATTGGCCCAGCGGTGTCCTGGCTAAATGAGATAGGTACAATATGGGTTCTAGAAAGTAAGCCTACGGTTGGTTTGAAACCTACCACTCCGTTAATAGAAGCTGGGCAGATAATAGAGCCATTGGTTTCCGTACCCACGGCGAGGGACGCCAAGCGCAGTGACATAGCCGCTCCCGAACCCGATGACGAACCACAGGCACTCCTCGATAGCATGTGCGGGTTACGGGTAAGCCCGCCTACCGCGCTCCAACCACTTATTGATGATTCAGAGCGAAAATTTGCCCACTCCGATAAATTAGTTTTACCCAGAACAATGGCACCGGCTGCTTTCAGTTTTGTCACAATGGGTGCATTTCGCCCAGTGTTATTGTTAAGTAGCGCCATCGAGCCCGCCGTTGTAGGCAGTTCATCGCTTTCGATATTATCTTTCAGCAAAATAGGTATACCTGCTAACGGGCCCAGCGTCTTGCCGTTCGCCAGTTGCTTATCAATAGCATTCGCTTCTTCTAGCGCATTGGGGTTCACTGACAACACACTATTTACCTTGCCATCTAGCTGTTCAATACGCGCTAAATAGCCTTTTACCAAGGCCGCAGACGTAATCTCGCCACTGGCAATAGCCTGTGCTTGCTGATGTGCGGGTTTATCCAAATAGTATTGCGTTTCGTTCGCTTGGTTTGAGTTAGAGGGGGTTGAGTGAGAAACACACGCCGTACAAATTACGGCAGCGCCCAGTAAATACCACTGCTTCAACATAAATCTTTCCTTAACGCATAATCCCAGTGCCTGTTTTTTTACTGTTAAACAAAAACAGCAAGTCACAGACGTTAGAGTAATGATAGTTTGTTATACGTTGTATCAGAAATAGTTCACTGGCTACACAATAAAATGTGTATTTACTGAGTTACTGGGGTTGGCAGCTTATAAAGAAGATTATCCAGTTTATATTTATCTAGCAGCTTCTGATAACGCCCATCATCAATAAAAGCGTGAAGCGTGGCGTTAAATGTTGCTCTTAATTCTGGGTCAGGAATGGCGGCACTATAACTAGAGATAGGAAACAGTTCGTGAAAAACAATTTCTTCATCGGCATAGGCACGACTTTCAGACTTAAAGAAATTAAAGATATTTCTATCGAGAATAGCCACATCTACACTGCCTAGCATTAACATGTCTACTTGCCTATCTTGTCTCGCCATCTCTATATAGGTGGGCTGCGCTGAAACAATCTCACCAAAAGCTTCTCCAAGAACTGACTGAGCGGTTTGAAAAGCAATAACACTTTTGCCACGCAAATCTTCAATACTATTTATTTCAAGCTTTCTATCAGCCCGAGTCACCGCGACGTTTTGATAAATAATATAGGGGTCTGTCAAGATAGCTTCATCTACGCTATGTGCTGAATTTAGCGTTAGGCCAATATCTACCGTGTTATCTTTAAGCAACCTACTCGTTCGCCCAAAGGGAACATAAATAGGAGACAGGCTATGGCCCATATCGGCCAAAATAGCGCGGATTAAATCGACTTCAAACCCCGAGTGCTCTTGTGAAATAACGTAAGGGGGCTTATTCCATCCAACCACCACGTCGACGTCCCTTGCGGTAGAAGGCATGACGGTAAACACTAAACACAGTAAAAAAAGTATACGCATACGGTTCCTATTGGGTTGAAAACCACACAGCCCGCTTCACTATAGGCGTTTTTTAACATCGCACAAGTCGACAAAAGATTAACACTTTAATTATTTTTATTTATTAAGAATATGGCCTTCCCTCTTCCCTTACCTAACTTGTATCTTTTGGCTTACTTGCATTTTGTTTCATGCAATCCAAAGGTACAATAGCCCCAAAGGTCTCAACGAACGATAAATATGGCTTGGCTACAACTTAGAATAAACACCTCATCTGAATATGCAGAATCAGTTGGCGATATGCTTAGCGCTAATGGCTCTCAAGCTGTCACCTATGTCGATGCGAAAGACACCCCCATGTACGAACCCAAGCCGGGTGAAATAATGTTGTGGCCGGATACTCAGGTGGTAGGGTTATTTGAAGCGGATGCGGATATGAAAAGCATTCTGCAGCGCTTAGGGAAAGCGAAAGTGCTTGGGCCTGATTTCAAATACAAGCTAGAACCACTTGAAGACAAAGACTGGGAGCGCGAGTGGATGGACAACTTTCATCCAATGCAGTTTGGCGAGCGTTTATGGATTTGTCCAAGTTGGCGTGATGTACCCGACCCCGATGCCGTAAACGTTATGTTAGATCCAGGCCTTGCCTTTGGTACAGGTACACACCCTACCACGGCCCTTTGCTTACGTTGGTTAGACGGCATAGATATGGCCGGTAAAACGGTAGTCGACTTTGGCTGCGGCTCGGGTATTTTAGCCCTAGCAGCATTAAAGCTAGGTGCCGAGCGTGTAGTTGGAATCGATATCGACCCTCAAGCGTTACAAGCAACGAAAGAAAATGCCCGCCGCAATGGTGTCGAAGATAGGCTCGATGTATACCTTCCACAAGACCAGCCCGAGCTTGAAGCCGATGTGGTTATGGCTAATATATTGTCGGGTCCGCTTTTAGAGCTTCAAAGCGTGATTACCAACTACTGTAAATCTGAAGGGTTGCTTGTGCTCTCTGGCATACTTGCTGAACAAGTATCAAAGATAGAAGACGCTTACTCACAAGATATTGTTCTAGAGCCAAGCGCGATTGATGGCGAATGGGCCAGAGTCTCGGGTTCGAAACGCTAAACCTTTTCGTTAATTCGGCAAATTTTTACACTACCGCCTTTTGCGAAAGGCGGCCTGCATTGAAAAAAACATTCAGAAAAAACAAACCCGCCCTGAATAATTGTTAATTTTTTTCACATTACAGCCCTTTTAGCACGTGGGCTGTAAGACCTTCGTACAATAATTAAACTAAAAAATGCCGTTAGCTTACTAATGTGACAGTTTTTTTTCACTGTCAAGACCACCAAGTGAAATTTTGTGTGATTTTTAGCCTTTTCAAGTATTGCGAAAACACGTACACTTAGCGCCCCGTTTTAGCCGGGTGTATAATTTATGTGCAGTTTTAGATGGCGAGCTATACAACTAACAATGCGAATTGGACCTTACGAGTTAGAAAACAATTTGATGTTGGCCCCCATGGCTGGCGTGACTGATAGACCGTTTCGTCAACTATGCAAACGCTTGGGTGCAGGGCTTGTTGTTTCCGAAATGCTTTCGAGTAATCCGAAGGTTTGGAACACTGCCAAGTCACAAGCGCGCATGAACCATGAGGGCGAAGAAGGCATTCGCTCTGTACAGATAGCTGGGGCAGACCCTGAGCTTATGGCTCAAGCAGCACAATTTAATGTAGATAACGGTGCGCAAATCATCGATATCAACATGGGTTGTCCTGCGAAAAAGGTCAACAAGAAGCTGGCAGGCTCTGCTTTGCTTCAGTACCCAGATACGGTGGAGGCAATCGTCAAAGCAGTCGTTAATGCTGTTGATGTACCCGTAACACTGAAAATTCGTACCGGCTGGAATCCAGAAAATCGCAATGGGGTAGAAATTGCCCGCATTGCAGAGCAAAACGGCATACAGTCGCTTGCAGTTCACGGCAGAACGCGAGCTTGTATGTATAAAGGGGAGGCTGAATACAGCACCATACGTCGAATAAAGGCGGCAATTTCAATTCCTGTTATTGCAAATGGTGATATTACCTCTCCACAGAAAGCACAAGAGGTGCTGAATTACACTGGTGCAGATGGCGTAATGATAGGTCGCGGCGCGCAAGGTAAGCCTTGGATATTCAACCAAATCCAACATTATCTTGAAACGGGCGAGAACCTAGCACCACCGCCGCTGTCAGAGCAATATGAGATTTTGCACGAGCACGTAGCCAATGTGCAGGATTTTTATGGCGACATAGCCGGTGTAAGAATTGCCCGTAAGCACGTGGGCTGGTATCTCTCGGAGCACGATACGGATCGTCAGTTTCGTAAAACGTTTAACGCTATCGATGATGCAAATGAGCAACTCGATGCACTAAATGCATATTTTCAAGCGCTGCAGACTCGAGAAACCCGACAGATTTCTCCCGCAGCATAGTGATGACTAACTTAAGAGCAACACAGTATTATGTTCGATCAAAACGTGACTTCACCTTTTACTACGACAGTAACTACGCCTTCACAAACGCAAGCGCAAAAGCCATTGCGTGACTCTGTAAAGCAAGCGGTTAACAAGTACCTAAAGCAATTAGATAACGCAAACATCGACAACCTGTACGAAATGGTACTGGCTGAAGTAGAAGCGCCGCTTCTAGAAGAAGTCATGACTTACACTCGCGGCAACCAAACACGCGCCGCTATCATGATGGGCATCAACCGTGGCACACTTCGCAAGAAGCTTAAGCAATACGGCATGAACTAAGATTCCAAGGGCTTCGCCCACCAAAGAGCACCAATCGGTGCTCTTTTTGTTTCAACACTACAACATTAGAAACTTAAAATTTATGCAAACACCAAAACCAATTAAACGAGCTCTTCTTAGTGTCTCTGATAAAACCGGTATCCTCGATTTCGCGACAGCGCTGCATAACGCTGGCGTTGAGCTTCTGTCGACGGGCGGTACCGCAAAACTCCTGGCTGAAGCTGGTTTACCTGTAAAAGAGGTGTCTGATCACACAGGTCACCCAGAGATTATGGCTGGTCGTGTTAAAACGCTTCACCCGAAAATTCATGGCGGTATTCTTGCTCGTCGCGGTGTTGACGAAGCGGTGATGGAAGAAAACAACATTGCGCCTATCGATCTTGTAGTGGTTAACCTTTACCCGTTTGCTGCAACCGTGGCAAACGAAGACTGCACGCTTGAAGATGCGATTGAAAATATTGATATCGGTGGCCCAACCATGGTGCGCGCGGCAGCTAAAAACCACAAAGACGTGACTATCGTGGTTAACGCGTCTGACTACTCTCGCGTTTTAGCTGAAATGAACGACAACAACGGCTCATTGACATACAGCACCCGTTTCGACCTAGCCATTAAAGCGTTCGAACACACGGCTGAATACGACGGTATGATTGCCAACTACTTTGGTGCGCGTCTAGACAGCACAGGATGCGAGGCAGACTGTGACCACCAGCACAGTGAATTCCCGCGCACCTACAACATGCAGCTGACTAAGAAGCAAGACCTTCGCTATGGTGAAAACAGCCACCAAGAAGCGGCGTTCTATGTTGAAAACAACATTCAAGAAGCGTCGGTTGCTACTGCTACGCAGCTTCAAGGTAAAGAACTGTCGTTTAACAATATTGCTGACACCGATGCAGCGCTAGAGTGCGTTAAAGAATTCGAAGAGCCAGCATGCGTTATTGTTAAGCACGCTAATCCATGTGGTGTTGCGATTGGCAACGATATTCTAACTGCCTACGATCGCGCGTTTAAAACAGACCCAACATCTGCGTTTGGCGGCATTATTGCGTTTAACCGCGAGCTTGATGCGAAAACAGCACAAGCGATTGTCGACCGACAATTTGTAGAAGTGATCATTGCGCCAACAGTTAGTGATGAAGCGAAAGAAGTAGTAAGCGCGAAGAAAAACGTGCGTCTTCTTGCCTGTGGCGACTGGGCAGGCCAGCTTACTGAAGGTTATGACTTCAAGCGTGTCAACGGCGGCTTATTAGTACAAGAGCGCGACTTCGGCATGGTTGAAATGGAAGACCTAGAAGTTGTGACTAAGCGTAAACCAAGCGAAGACGAACTACGCGACCTTATGTTCTGCTGGAAAGTCGCAAAATACGTGAAGTCTAACGCGATTGTTTACTGCAAAGACGGCATGACAGTAGGCGTGGGCGCAGGCCAAATGAGCCGCGTGTATTCGGCAAAAATTGCCGGCATTAAAGCGGCAGATGAGAACCTAGAAGTGGCAGGCTCTGTTATGGCATCTGACGCTTTCTTCCCATTCCGCGATGGTATAGACGCTGCTGCACAAGCCGGTATTAAAGCGGTTATTCAGCCAGGTGGCTCTATGCGCGACCAAGAAGTGATTGATGCCGCTGACGAACACGGCATTGCCATGGTGTTCACAGGTATGCGTCACTTCCGTCACTAAGAAGTATAGAAAGCATCTTGTGAGGGGTGATTAACGCTTTACTAAACACGCAGTATGCCAATATTTTAAAGCATACTGCGTGCTTCATTCCCCCTCATCAAACCAACGCGTGTATTTCAAATTTTCTGGTATCTTAGCGACAAAATCGCGAATTTCTCTGCTAAGGCGTAAGTGCAAATAAGGGTTAGCTGATAGGCTTGATCTAACCTGTGGTAATTTGTAGTAATAGTGTTACCAATAAATGTTATGTTATTTGCCTACCCTCGACAGAAAAAGGAAATAAGAATGAAAAAGTTAGCCCAAATTGTGTTAGCCGCAACACTTAGTGTAACAGCAACCTATGCCAGTGCTGATGCTATTTCTGACGCCGTGATGAGCGATATCCGCTCTGATAAAGCCAAAGTGCGCGACGAATATCGCAATCCGCAGCAAACCTTGCGCTTCTTTGGCCTTAAGCCAAACATGACCGTTGTGGAAATCTCGCCAGGCGGTGGCTGGTATGCAGACATTCTTTATTCTGTTGTAAAAGAAAACGGTAAATACGTTGCAGCACACTTCTATGTTGATGAAGAAACCAGTGGCTACTACAAAAAGTCAGTGGAAGGCTTTAAAGAAAAAATGAAGCCAGGCATGAAGTACGAAGGTGCAGAACTTACTGCGTTCGACCCTATGAAAGCGCTAGATATTAGTGAAGCTGGAAGCGCTGATATGGTGCTAACCTTTCGCAACGTACACAACTGGTACATGCGTAACGGTGACGAAGGTATCGACAACGCATTTGGCGCTTTCTTCAAAGCACTTAAGCCAGGCGGTGTGTTAGGTGTAGTAGAGCACGAGCTGCCTGAAAGCGCTGATGATGAAGCGATGAAGAAAAGTGGCTACATGAAGCGTTCATACGTTGTGGCTGCTGCAGAAAAAGCAGGTTTTGTACTTGAAGCAAGTAGCGATGTAAACGCAAACCCAATGGATAGTGCAGATCACCCGAAAGGTGTGTGGACGCTTCCTCCGCGTTTGGCGCTTGACGAAGAAGACCGCGAAAAGTACATGGCGATTGGCGAGAGCAATCGCATGACGCTAAAATTCACCAAACCAAAATCATAATATTAAACACTCAAAACGGAACAGTTAATGAACGTACTTGTAATTGGCGGCGGTGGCCGCGAACACGCGCTAGCGTTTAAAGCAGCGCAGTCTTCTGATGTTTCAACAGTATTTGTAGCACCTGGTAATGCCGGCACCGCTACAGAGCCTAAGCTTGAGAACGTAGCGATTGATGTAAACGACATCGCGGGCTTGGTTTCTTTTGCGCAAGGCAATGATGTTGCACTTACTATTGTAGGCCCAGAAGCGCCGCTAGTTGCAGGTGTAGTAGACGCGTTCACTAACGCGGGTTTAATGATTTTTGGCCCCACTCAAGCTGCCGCGCAGCTTGAGGGTTCAAAAGCTTTCACCAAAGACTTCTTAGCTCGCCACAAGATTCCTACGGCTGAGTATCAAAACTTCACGGAAATTGACCCTGCGATTGCCTATGTTCGCGAGAAAGGCGCGCCAATCGTAGTGAAAGCTGACGGCCTAGCTGCCGGTAAAGGCGTTATCGTTGCAATGACCCTTGAAGAGGCTGAAGAGGCTATTCGCGATATGCTAGCGGGCAACGCGTTTGGCGAAGCGGGCAGCCGCGTTGTCATTGAAGAGTTCCTAGACGGTGAAGAAGCCTCGTTTATTGTTATGGTAGACGGTAAGAACGTACTGCCTTTTGCCACCAGCCAAGACCACAAACGTGCAGCAGATGGCGACAAAGGGCCAAATACGGGCGGTATGGGTGCCTATTCACCGGCTCCGGTTGTAACACAGGACATTCACGACCGTATTATGCAGGAAGTGATCATGCCGACGGTTGATGGCATGGCCGCTGAAGGCAACGATTATGTTGGCTTTTTATATGCGGGCCTAATGATTATGGCTGACGGTACACCAAAGGTCATTGAGTACAACTGCCGCTTTGGCGACCCAGAAACTCAGCCTATCATGCTTCGCTTAAAGTCAGACCTGGTTCCACTGTGCCAAGCTGCGTGTAAAGGCGAGCTTGCAGGCAAAACCATTGAATTTGATGAGCGCGCATCGGTAGGTGTTGTACTTGCCGCGGGCGGCTACCCAGGTAGCTACGACAAAGGCGACGTGATTACCGGCTTTGAAGAAGCCGCTGAGTTAGATGGAAAGGTTTTCCACGCTGGCACTGCACTTCAAGACGGTGATGTTGTCACCGCTGGTGGGCGCGTACTTTGCGCAACTGCTTTGGGTAATAATGTAACCGAAGCACAGCAAAAAGCCTACGAACTGCTTAAGACCATTCAGTTTAAAGATGTCTATTATCGCAACGATATTGCGCACCGTGCGATTGCACGCGAAGCAGAAGCAAAATAAGCGAAACATAAAACATCGAAAAATGAAAAACGCGGCTTAAGCCGCGTTTTTCTTTGTAGTGCCAAGTCATTACTACTTTGCCAACACCACTTTCCCAAATACCGACGCATCCTTATACCCCAAGTTTTTGTCGCCGTTTACGGGGGTTATCTCGTGGGAACCTAAAAAATGTTCTCTGTCGCCGCCATCTGCATCGCAATAGGCAAGCATAAAGCCCAGTGCCATGCCGTCTTTTAAGGTTACTGGTGAATTGTCTTTCCCGTACTGATAGCTGTCATCAAACACACGCACCGCCGCTTCCCAATAGATTTTATGGGGTGCCGCAGCCTCTCGCTGCCATTTATTCTCAACATGGTCGTTGTAGCGTAGCGGTACCGCCTCTCCAGCCTCATTCGGGCCAATATCAATAACCTGATTATCTAACGCTAAATGATAGGCAAACGCGTTGTAATTATTAAGGTGATCGCCACCAGAGGCATCCGCATCTATGAATATTTCTAAGCAGTCATCATCCCAATAACGCTCAAGGGGGTTGGCATAGGTATCTGAAAGATGGTCATCTTGTATTTCCGCCAATAGATACAACGCGCTTTCATTCCAACGCAGTTTATACCTTCCAGAAAAATCACTGGGCTCGGGTTTGGTGCCCCACATAAGTGAGGTCATGTCATGCCAATCGCCCGCTTCCCATGCCGCATCGTTAGCTACACCATCAATAACGGGCGGGGTCGCGGTAAACATCACGCTGTCCGTCTTCGCTAGCGCTGTAGCTGTGGGTATAGTCATAAACAATACTGAGGTAAGTGCAGATACTAGGTTTTTTGTACTTTTCAATTGAATATGCTCTTCAGTTGCTGTCTGATGCTTTAACGCTATCACGTTTTGCGCCTGGCCGCGCACGAAATAGCTCGCGGCAACCCTCACACCTTTAATAGAAGCATTATCAATTTAGCGCAGTAATTGGTATAAAAAGAGCATTCGCCCCCACACAAATCCGGCTATGTCATTTCGAAACGCGTGCTATCACATTCTCGCTCCTGCTAGCGAAGCTCACGAGTACAAAAAACGCAGCCAGTTGTTTGATGTACTTCTTATTGCGCTAATTATCGTAAATGTAGCAGCCATGATGCTAGAAACCGTACCGGGCATCCCTACTGTTTGGCAGCATGAGCTTCATGTTATCGAAATAGTGTCGGTACTGATATTCACCGTTGAGTACTTGCTTCGTCTATACAGCAGCGCTTCGGCGCCGAATCGCCCTTCCCGCGAACAAACTACGCCTTGGCAAAAGCGTTGGGCTTATATAAAAAGCCCTATGGCGCTGGTCGATTTAATGGCGATTTTGCCTTTTTACCTAAGCGTGTTCGTGGCCTTTGATTTACGTATTTTACGGGTATTTAGGGTGCTGCGAATTTTGAAAATTGGGCGCTATTCCCGTTCAATGCAAACCCTTGTCACCGTTTTGCGCAACGAATCTCATAGCCTTATTGCTGCAATCAGCGTACTCCTGCTATTTACCGTCATTGCGGCAACCTGCATTTACTATATCGAGCACACCGCCCAACCCGACGTTTTCAGCAGCATTCCTGCCTCATTGTGGTGGGCTCTGGTCACGCTCACTACGGTAGGCTATGGCGATGCCGTTCCCGTTACAGCGTTAGGCAAGGTATTTGGCGGGCTTATTACCATTATGGGCATTTGCTTTTATGCACTGCCCGCAGGCATTTTATCGTCAAGCTATACCACCCAAATGCAGTTAAAGCGCGACCGGTTTAAAGACACGGTAAGAAGCGTATTGGACGATGGAAAGCTTAGTGAGCACGACGTACACCACCTTGAACACGTGCGAGCGCTACTGGATTTAGATGAAGAGGAGGCAAAGCTAATTGTGCGCTTATTGCAACATCACCATAAAGGGCTAGACAATTGATTATACGCAGGCTCACACAGCACTTGCGAGGTGAGCGTTCATACGCCCCCCTTGATTCTTAGCGCACATCAGCTTATAACTAGTACCCGTCATTTCCAAAAAGAATTTCTATGTCTGTCAAACACCCTATTATTGCTATAACAGGTTCTTCTGGCGCGGGTACTACCACCACGACCAATGCTATTCGCCATATATTCAGGAACTTAAATGTTAATGCTGCAGTAGTCGGCGGTGATAGCTTCCACCGTTTTACCCGTCCAGAAATGGAAGTGGAAATTCGTAAGGCCCAAGAGCAAGGCAGGCATATCAGCTACTTTGGCCCCAAAGCCAACGACTTCGAGTTACTCGAGACGCTGTTTAGAGAATACGGAAGTTCAGGTACTGGCCAGTTCAGACAATACCTACACACCTTCGATGAAGCTGTACCTTTCAACCAAATGCCAGGTACCTTTACACCGTGGCAAGATTTGCCTAATAACACCGATTTACTGTTTTATGAAGGGTTACACGGCGGCGTTAAAACCGAAGAAAATGACGTAGCAAAACACGTTGATTTACTGGTAGGCATGGTACCCATTGTAAATTTAGAGTGGATCCAAAAAATTGTGCGCGATACCACTGACCGAGGTCATTCCCGAGAAGCGGTAATGAGTAGTATTGTGCGAGGGCTTGATGACTACTTCCACTATATCACGCCGCAATTTTCGCGCACTCATGTTAACTTTCAGCGCGTGCCTACAGTCGATACCTCCAACCCGTTCAGCGCCCGGGAAATTCCAACCCAAGACGAAAGCTTTGTTGTAGTGCGTTTCAGACGGGAAATGAAAACCGTCGATTATCCCTACTTGCTTCAAATGATTGATGGGGCTTTCATGTCTAGGATCAATACCCTTGTTGTGCCCGGCGGAAAAATGGGGCTAGCCATGGAGCTTATCTTAACCCCGCTGCTTGAAGACATTTTGAATAAAAAACGTCGAGCCGGTCATCAGATGGATTGGCTAAATAGCGACGGCTAATTACCCGCTTTTACCTGCATACCCCCTATACGTTTCTTCTATAGGCATGTATTTAAAACCGTAAGTCGTAATACTTTTGTGCCTGCGCCAATCTAGTTTTGTTGAATTCGCTATTTTTCACTAAAGCAGGCCTTAATAATGACCACAATACACAGCCAACAAATTTGGATAAATCAGCAAGACCTTGCCGATACCAAAGTCGTCGAACGGGAATTAAGTACTAGTGACTTACAGCCGGACGAGGTATTGCTAGAAACAGACAGCTTTGGCTTTTCTGCCAATAACATTACCTATGCGGCACTCGGCTTTAAAATGGGGTATTGGGGGTTCTTTCCCGCCACAGATAGTCATGACAGCAGCGATACTGGCTTTGGTATTGTGCCTGTATGGGGTTTTGCTACTGTGAAGGCGTCTCGTCATAGCGGAATCAAAGAAGGTGAAAAAGTATTTGGCTATTTGCCCATGGCGAGTCACTGGGTAATAAAAGCCGGTAAAGTTGTACCCCACGGTTTTTCAGATATACACGAAAAGCGCAAAAGTATCAGCCCGGTTTACGACCAATACCTTCGCTGTTCCGCCGACCCTGGGTACGACGCTAGCCGTGAAGCATGGCAACTTAATTTCAGGCCACTTTATATGACGTCGTTCGTTCTGGATGACTTTGTCGCCGAAAAGGCTCGCGATGAAACCTTGTTACTTTCTAGTGCTTCAAGTAAAACAGCGTTAGGAACTGCGCAACTTCTCAAAGATAAAAAAGCGCCACGAAAAGCCAGTTACCGCGTTGTTGGGCTAACCTCAAAAGCGAATGTGGATAAGGTAAAAGCCTCTGAATGCTACGATGCGGTTTATAGCTATGATGACCTATCTGAACTTGGTCACGATTCTCGCTATTGGCTGCTCGACTTTGCTGCCAATGGCACGCTTATCAATAACCTCGCTAAACAGCTTGGCGATAACTTAAGCGCAGTAACGCTTATCGGCGCTACCGATTGGAAAGCACAGGAAAAACCCAACCCCAAGCTACTTGATGCAGAGATCTTCTTTGCGCCGGCGCGGGTGAAATTACGTCAAAGCGAATGGGGACACGATGAGTTCTTGACCAAATATGCCAACGCCTGGCAGCGCTTTGCAAGCAAAGTTAGCGATCAGTTTTTCGAGCAGTCTCATTGCGGCACTGAGGCTATAACACAGTTATATTTAGACACGCTTAACGGTTCTGGCCAAGCGAAAGCCCTTAACGTGGCGTCCTTCGATCAGCATTGTCTTAATGCTGTTGAAATTGACGTCAAACCACTTGTGGGCACGAGGGCTGACTAACGCTTCAGCCTTTGCCTTCTAAGCGAAGGAATAAGAACATGTTTCTTTAGACACTATTTGTAACAAACATACCGCCCCTTTTGCCGCTTTCTCGCTTTTGTATTTCACATCTAGTGGTTATAGTGAAACAAAAGTAAAACTAAAGGTATGACTATGGGTCAGGAAACCTCAAAAATTCTCGTTGTTGATGATGATATGCGCTTACGTAGCCTGTTAGAGCGTTATCTGCTAGAGCAAGGTTATCAAGTGCGCAGCGCAGCAAACGCTGAGCAAATGGACAGATTGCTAGAACGTGAGAATTTTCATCTTATGGTTTTAGACCTTATGCTGCCCGGTGAAGATGGCCTGTCTATTTGTCGGCGCTTGCGCCAGCAAGAAAACGACATGCCTATTATTATGCTTACCGCCAAGGGCGATGAAGTAGACCGCATTATCGGCCTTGAAATGGGCGCAGACGATTACTTACCTAAGCCCTTTAACCCTCGTGAACTGCTGGCGCGCGCTAAAGCCGTGTTGCGCAGACGCAGCAGCGAAGCGCCCGGCGCGCCTTCAAAAGATGTTCAAATAGTCGAATTCGGTGACTATAAGCTTAATTTAGCCACCCGCGAAATGACCGCTGGCGATAAACCGCTAACCCTGACTAGCGGCGAGTTTGCCGTATTAAAATCGCTGGTGACTCATCCCCGCGAGCCGCTTTCGCGAGATAAGCTAATGAACCTAGCTAGAGGGCGTGACTACAGTGCATTAGAGCGAAGCATCGACGTTCAGGTTTCTCGTTTGCGTAGAATGCTAGAAGAAGACCCTGCTAACCCACGCTACATACAAACCGTATGGGGCTTAGGCTATGTCTTCGTTCCAGACGGTGAGCAAGTATAGGTATTTATGCGTGATGCAGCGGGTGTTAAAGGCTTAATTACAACGATAAGCCTTTTTTTTAGAAAAGGCTGTCTTATGACGCAACGAAACGGTGAGCTATGCGTTTAATTCCCAAAAGTGCATTTGGCCAGACCGTTATGCTGATTGGTGTGCTTCTGCTCATTAATCAGATAGTGTCCTACATCTCTGTCACCTATTACTTTATTCAACCTAGTTACCAACAGATCAATAGCCTATTAGCGACGCAAGTTAAGTCAGTATTGGCCAACGACTTACTCGTCACGAACCAAGAAACCCGTGACCGGTATTTTCAAAAAACCCAGGTGCACGTCTTCGATGAAAGTGTTGCTAAACAAAACGGGTTAGAAAGTGCCGTTTACTATGGCTATATATCATCTCAGGTTAGTGAACAGCTTAGTCAGTTAGCTGACGTACGCATTAGCACTACCACACAGGCCAGCGACGAAAACGCCCCTTACATTGTGTGGATATCTTTAAACCGATATCCAGATACATGGATTTCAATACCGATTTCAGGGTTAAACGAAGCCAATATTTCACCGCTTACCATGTATTTAATGGTGATTGGCATATTAAGCGTAGCCGGCGGCTGGCTGTTTGTACGACGTATGACCCGCCCCTTATCTGCCCTTCAAAAGGCAGCTATTTCCGTGGGTAAAGGTGAACACCCGGCGCCGCTTCGCGAGCAAGGCAGCACCGAAATGATTCAGGTTACCCGCGCGTTCAACCGCATGAATCAGGGTATTAAGCAGCTAGAGAACGACAGAAACATTATGACGGCGGGTATTTCACACGATTTGCGCACCCCACTTACCCGAATTCGCCTTGCCTCTGAAATGCTGCCTGAAGACCAAGACTGGATAAAAGATGGCATTGTAAACGACATTGAAGACATGAACGCTATCATCGATCAGTTCATTGATTATGCTCGCTATGACACCGAAGAAGTAACCCAAGAAACCGATTTAAACACTATTATTGCTGAGCTTGTTCAAGCGAGACACCTTGACGACAAGCACCATATTGAGCTGAAACTCAATACTATTCCCCCGTTGCCCTTAAGACGCATTGCAATGAAGCGGGTGATAGACAATCTAATTGAGAATGCATTTAAATATGGGTCTGATGAAATTGCGATTAGCAGCTTTTATAACCGCCATGAGAAACGGGTTTATTGCAAAGTACGTGACTTCGGGCCGGGCATTCCACATGAAGAATTAGCAGGTGTATTCATGCCGTTTGCCCAAGGCGATAAGGCGCGTAATTCGTCCGGTTCTGGGTTAGGGCTTGCCATTATAAGACGTATTATTGAAGCCCACGACGGGGAAGTCACCTTACGCAACCATCCTCAACAAGGCCTTGTCGCAGAGTTTTACCTCCCCTATTTGGCGGAACTACCCGATAAAAAATAAGCCCTGGTCGCCCACTTATTTTAAAACCCCAGCGTTAAGCTGGACTGTTGCGGTACTTAATTTTGCGACTATAACCGTAAGACGCTAACCACAGCAAACACCCGCCAATAGGAATAACCCAAAACGCCGTGGTAAGCGGCGCAAAGTTTGCCCATAATCCAGTAGAAAATGACGCCACCTGTACACCTGTTGAGTTGCCAATAATAGCTATACCGGAAAGGACCGGCCCATTATCACTATCGATATTCATTGCTGCAGATAACATTAACGGGAACAAGCCGCCAAGCCCCAACCCAAGCAAAAGGTTACCCGCGCCTATGCCGTACAAACTAGGCATAAGCTTAAGCGTAAACACACCGGCTAAAGACGCCGTCGCCATTAAAACAATTAAGCGATGCACAGATACAAAGCGCAGTAAAAAAGGAAACGTTAAGCGGCTAATCACCATGCCCGCTGTAAAACAGGCCAATAAGTTACGAGACTGCTCACCACTAAACCCTAATCCGTTTTGCGCATAGCTAACAAACCAGTTCGCGTTACCAAACTCTACCGCACCATACCCAAACGCAAGTAGCGCCATAAAAATAAACACGGGCTGCTTGATAATGACGCCAAACGCCAGGGTCTTTTTGGGCGCTTTCGGTTGCCCTTTAAGTACTTTAGCCTGAGAGCGCGCCGCAATATAGGTATAACAAGATAAGATCATCATAACACCGGCGAGTACTTGGATTGGCAAACGCCAGTTGTGTTCGACAAGATATAACAGCGTTACAAAAAACGAGGCTGCAAAGGTGCCTAAGCTAAACATAAAGTCCATTAAGCCCATCATGGTGAATCGCTTTTCAGCGTACATACGTGCGATAAGCGTGTGACCTATAGTAAAAATAGTGGAACTCACCACACCTATTAATACTGCCAATACTAAAAACCACTGCCATGACGACAACACCGACACTAAAAGCAGTAGCACGGTATTGATGCTTAATAGTGCTGCCAATAAAGGCATGTATTCAAAGCGACTGGCGTACTTCCCTCCAATCACTGCGCCTAACATCATGCCTACTGAAAAAAGAGAGAAAAGCGCGCCACTGATGAGTTCCGACATCTGAAGATCGGCGGCTATATCAGGTAGGAGTATTCCCCATAAAAGAAATAACTTACCTATTAGGAAAAAACCAGCAAAAATGACGATAGTGGCGGGAAGTCGGCTCATTAAAGCTCCATGGTTGATATCGTTGAAGAGACATCTTTTTAATGTTCAAGGGTACACGCACACGCCGTACCCTTTACCATAAAGTGAACCGGCTATTATTACATGATCACTATCTCTACAGATTGCTGATAATCGCACGTAAATGCAAGTGAAAGCGTTTTCCCTTTCTCACTCCAGGTAGCAGGCGCAGGCGCCCCGTCTACCAATACTTTCTGCGGCCTTTCAGTGAGTCCGTGAACCACGTAGGTTATATTTCGCTGCTGCGGCATACCGATATAACTACCTTGACTATCAAGTGTCAGGGTGAGATCAGCGCTCTCATCTACCGATGCGTTAAGCTGCAACGTCGTGTACAAGCCCTTTTCAACAGAGTTAGGGTTTTTGCCGTCATCCTCATAATAGGTGTAAGACGATGAGGTCACCGAATGGTCGTGCCAGTAATGCAATTCTAGCTCCCGAGCATCAAAATGTTCTGTGCGCGAAAGTCCCTCAGACATAGGCATAAAGCTTCCCGCTTTTACCCAAACCGGAAAATTATCCTGAGTTAGTGGGTAATCAACCGTTTTACCTCCTTGATACTTGGCACTTGAAAAAAAGTCGAACCAAATGCCAGGTGGCAACTCAACGGCCCATGTCTGTTGGTTCGGCTGAGTCACAGGTGAAACTAACAGGGCATCGCCCCACATATAGCTTTTTGCGCTTTCGAACCACTTATTTTCATTAAATACCATGGCAAGCGGGCGCATTAACGGCGTGCCGAATAGCGCGTTTTCAAAAGCCAATGAATAGTTATAGGGCAGCATGTCATAGCGAAGCTGAATAAATTCACGCGCAATAGACTTTACTGGGTCGTCGTGAAAAACCGGTTCTGGCGCAATGTTATCTTGAGCATGAGGCCTAAATACCGGCGAAAAGGTGCCAAACTGAAGCCAACGCGTGTAAAGCTCTGCGTCAAAGGTGTCGCCTCCTGCGAAACCGCCTAAGTCGGAGTGAGTATAGGCTAAACCAAACACACTCATTTGAAGTGCGAGTTCTACCTGCGGTTTAAGCCCGCCCCAGCTTCGGCTTACATCGCCCGTCCACGGCACCATACCGTAACGCTGGCTGCCCAAAAAGCCTGAACGCATGAGCACGAACGGGCGCGTATCACTTTGAAGTTCAGTTAAGTTGTTATACACGGTTTTCGCCCACTGATGGCCATAGCCGTTATGCACTTCGGTACCGCTCACCGTCTGATTACCAAGGCCTGCTTCGCTCCAAGCGTGCTGAATATCATCAGGATGAACCTCCGGCTCTCCTAAGTCGCCCCACCAGCCAGCAACGCCTTGTGCGGCTAGCTTTTCATAATATTGCCAAAACCAGTCTTGGCCCGCTTCGCTGAACACATCAACAAGACCAGTATTGCCAAAGTAGAAGTCAAAGGTGTACGGCGTACCATTATCATTTTGAGCAAGGGCATTATTGGCAACGGCGCTTTCCCATTGCTTTGACGTCGTAAGAATAAAAGGCTCTGTTATCAGCACAGTTTTCACGTCTTGAGCGCGTAGCTCGCTAATCATCTTCTCAGGCTCAGGGAACGTGGCAGTGTCCCAACTTAAGTTCCCCATGTGTCCTTTTATGTCTTTGCCAAACCAATATAAATCCAGAACCACTGCATCCACTGGAATATCTTGCTTGTTAAATGCATCCACAACATTCATTACTTCATCTTGGGATTTATAGCCAAATCGTGACGCGAAGTTACCCAGTAGCCAGCGTGGCGGCAGTGGCTGTTTGCCCGTTATGGCAACCGTAGATTTCACAGTGTCAGACAAGCTTTCACCCAACACCATAATGTAGCTGGCGCGCCCGCCTTTGGCAGAAAACAACAGTTCGTCGGGCGTACTGCTGCCCATATCAAGCTCACCTGATGCCGTGTTATCAAACAGTACACTGTAGTGCTTCGATGACATGACCGCAGACAGACCAAAATACATCTGGTTCGATGACGTGGTGTACCCATAATGCGCTTTGTTATAAAGCGGCATGGCGTTTCCGCGACGATCCATGCCCAATACACGCTGACCACCGCCATAGAGCTTTTCGTTTTTATCAAGCGTGAACGACAAACGCACACCTTCATCGGAAATAGAAAGGCCACCGCGTTCTTTAGCAACAACTTCACCGTTTAGCGCGTAGCTCATTAGGTGACTTTGCTTATCAATGCTTGCTGAAATACCCTTGTAAGTTAGCGTGATGGAGTTTGGGGTTTCTGACACGTTTATATCAAGCTCATTAGAAGCAGCATAGTCAGGTAATGCCATAGACGGTAAATTTACATAAGGCTTACCGCTGTCATCCGTTAAAAAAGTAACCTGAAAGCTATTGTTTCCTATCGCCGTTACCGTGAAATCATTAGTGTCAGTATCAATGTGAAGGGCGTTGCCTTGTAACGAGAACTTTTCAACATCGGCAAGAACACCGCCTGAGGTTAGCGCCAAAGCAGATAATAAAGTGGCTGGTAGAGTAAATCGCTTGTGCCTTTTCGTCATGCTAAAACCTTTCTTTTCGTTTCAGCTTTGTACAGCCCATGCACACACTGAAAACCTAATTATGTTAAGTAAATGATAACGGCAGGCAGTAGCGACTTAAATAAACATACGTATTCATTACATCGAATAATTTACCTTTTCATATTTATTGAAACAGCAGAATGACAGTTTGTATTATCTGTATACGAGTAAATTTCGACGTCTTTATTTGCTACTAAAGCAGACATCGCAAGAGAAAAACTTCTTTCAAAAACTCCCGCTGTACCAGCATTGGTAGCAATAAACTTTACTCGTCCATTGCATTTATCAGACTGGCCTCCTTCGTAATAAACCCAGAAAGCATCAACAATATTTGATGTAGAGGAAACGGTAGTTATTTTGGCACCTTTTACTAAGTATCCTTGGGCAGAAAAGGTCACGTTAGATATGAGCGCAGTACAGAATGTGACTAAAGAGATGACTTTTTTCATAGATTATCTATTCGTGTAATTTTCTTTTTTAAGATTACGAAGAGTGTTTCTGAATTTTACTCTCAATCTAATATATTTAGCTAAATTAGTCCTGCATCAAGCCCCAAGCCCAATCCTCTACTACACTGTAGGTGCTGCAATTTCCTGTTCCGAGAGCAAATACTCTTTGTCCGGTAGTTCTAGCAGCTAACGCTAGTGAGTAAATAGCTTTTCCCGCTTCAGTATTTACGTTAAAAGAAAGATGCGAAGCGTAACTCCCACAGCTAGGTCGGGCGCCAGAGTGAGTTACTAAAGGCTTAGTAAATTCAACAATTCCCTTACCGTTTTGGTCGACTCGCACCGACTTAACATGAAAATTTTCTGCCTTTCCAACTGCGAAACTATATTGACTGATAGCAAGCATTAACAACCAAATATACTTCTTCATATCTATTCCTTTATTCTGCACTAAATGGTTTTTAGAGTAGAACAAACAATACCGGAATTAACCAAGCAGCAATATTGCTTTTCCCTTCAGGAAAGGTTTCCCCCTCCGGTAAAACAATAGTTTGGTCAACTGTGATACCTGAGAAGACTTCTTCAGTGCCATCCGGCCACAAAACCTCTATATCAACAGGCCCGTTGTTGCTTCCTAACCCAAAATGGAGCTTAAGTTCATTTTGATTACCTTCTCCAGTTGCACCTTCTACTTGCCTAGTAATCACCTTACTATCAGAATAAACTCGTACCTGTGAGCCTATGGCATGTGTGTTAATGTTGTAGCCATCTCCAATCAGCTTTATTTTTAGCCAGTGGTTTTCGCTATTACCATTGTTTACATAGAACTTTCCACCAGTAACAAGATCCAAATCCCCATCGTTGTCAAAATCAGCCCATGCAGCTTGGTATGTTTTAGTCACACCGCCAAGACTGTTAGAAGATGTTGCATTTACGAAGTTAAAATTTCCATTATTTTGATAAAGTCTAGCTGCATCTCCAGAATAAACTGTCGTAAAAAACAAATCTAAGAATCCATCATTGTTGAAATCCCCCAAAGCTGGATTAGCATACGACTCTTGATACATATTGTGGGTAAAACGCTCTTGAAGAGTAAAACGTTTGTTTACACCATTGTTCTTTAAAATAAGTGCTTTGGGGTTAAATGAGTGAGCAAAATGACCAACCATCAAATCCAACCAACCATCGTTATCAAAATCCCCCCAAGATGAGCCTATCGTATGTCCGCCCGAAGTTTTCCACTGCGAACTTTCACTTGGGTCCTTACCATCATCTACATTATATTCATCAGCACTTTCTTCCCACTGACCACTAGCTGCGGAAATGTTCTCCCAAAGAGTATTGGGTTGTAATCGATAATTAGACAAATAAATGTCCTGATCACCATCTCGATCAAAGTCTGCTGCCGTTACTCCTCTTGACCTTCTGCAGGAATGAACATTTATGTAATTCGGCTGACTTTCCATTTCAAAGCCTTGCCCTTGCTGATTCATCAAAATGTAGTCTGCGTAACATAAGTTCTTGTTATGGTCTTCAAAACCAGGGACGTATAGATCCAGCCACCCGTCATTGTTTACATCAGCCCATAACGCTGCTCTTGCTCGATTACCACCTTCAGGCATTGGAACCGCTATAGTTTCAAAATTACCACTACCATCTATATTGCGTTTAAGTCGGCGCTGTGTATAAAGATAAATGTCTAGAAAACCGTCGTTGTCATAATCCCCCCAAATACCAGGCGCAAGATCTGTCGCAACTGCGGTAAAACCATTTCCAGCATCATTTTTATAAAGTGTTTTTCCTGCTAGAAGATCGGGATAACCATCATTGTTAAAATCTCCCCAAGCAGCCTTAGCAGGTTCATCTCCCACTAAAGATGGGATTAATTCATTTGTTTTATCCGTGAACCCAGCGTGCGATAAACCACTAAAAACTAGTAACGAAAGTATTGCTGTTTTTTGAAGGTGCTTTTTCCTAATTTCCATTTTGCTTAAAATCCTTATCATTTTTTAGAACTGTAAATAGCAGCGAAGGCGTGTCGAGCTTCTTATGCCCAATATAATTAATAAACAGCTATTGAAACTGAACAGAGCCGACCTTAATTTGACCATTCGGCATACAACCATAATAACTAATGTTGATTCGTTCTCTGGCCATATAAGCAGAAAGTACAAACGAGCTTCTTATTTCGTAGTTTGACGAATTTTGAGCAATTACAAAGGAGTTGTGTGTACAGGCAATTTCAGAACTATTATTTGAAAAGCCTGTGAGCACTACTTCTACTCCACTGCTTGTCGCTTTTATCGACTTTATTGGTAATTTACCTGACCAAGCGGCTAATCCCTGTGGTTGAAAGCTCAAAAATAAAAGCGTTGTAAAAAGTACCATTTTCATACTTATTAATCCCTTTAAGTTGTCCGTAATAACTATATTAGTGAGTCGAATGAAGCGCGCTAACTAAAATTAAATGCAGTTGGATGGTATTTAGGAGTCGTAAACCCAGTTATGGTAATATGAGTATATCTTCAATCTAGTGATCGTTTCGATTCTTGTATTAAACGAAAAACCTTCACGACGGCAACGACAGCTATCCTTAGGGAGCAGTATATGGTAGGGAAATGTTTTCAAAATAATTCCTTTTATTTTAGAAAGGCGGCCAACTTCTCGGCGATAGGTGACAGCAATTAAGCGCTAATATCAATTGAGCCATAAAATACTTAGTGAAAGCACTTCATATCAAATGGCGACAATTTATTTACTTAGTCAACCTAATGTATGATGCCCCATAGCAGCTATCATCAGTATAATTATAAATTCTTACTTTTGTGCCTGAGACAAATGCTGTAAGTGCAGCGGAATAGGCCCGATCGAATACTTCAGCAGAGCCTGCTTTTGATTTTGGAAAAGATATTTGAGTATTAGCACAGACTCCTGTTCCGCCACTTACCCAAACCGTAAACTTATCTTCATTACTACTTGTGTTGGCCACACTGGTCACAACAGCATCCAATACAAGATCAGAGCCAGCGGCCCATGTAATACTTGGTAAAATTAATAGTATTAAGACTGCGAATTTTTTCAAAATAAACCTCCTAGTTAATAAAACTTCCATAAATTAGCGACACGTTTTGTGATGCTTCTAAAATAAAAACAAACCTTACGTCAGATTTACTATAGCTGCTATGCGGTAATAATCAAACAGTTAATATCTTGCTTATGTGCTCTTGCTATCATCGCAGTTGATAAATGTCGCTCCATAAGTGTAATTATATCTTTTTACCCCGTCAGAACTTAAATTACTGCACTCCAAGGTTACTCTACAGAGGTATATTAGGCGTCTTCTCTATAAACATCACAACTAGTTGTTTTATTATTTTTATGCTGGCCTAAATAAACTATTTAGTAATTGAAATATTACCGACTTTTGGATACCTATATCCGTATTGCTCTACGCAAGAGGCATTGTCGATCCATATGTATACTTTTTTATTTGCTGTTAGAGCAGTCAAGGCAATACTCATCATATGGTCTAATTGTGGATCGTTAGCAGGAACCATCATTTCAGTTTCTTTACCAGAGCTTGCACATGTTGATTGGTGCGCTTCTGCTGATAATCTTATTCTAAGGTGGTCGCTTGAGGTGATTTGAACATTTTCGACATACTGCTCGCCCGTGCCAGAGCCGCCTGCCAGTGCATTAAAGGTTGTAACGCATAAAATATAACTTAGTATCTTTTTCATTGGTTGTCCTTAACTCTAGTTTCAAAAAAGCTATTCATTTAAATACCTTCAAAAATACTAACGCATTAAATCTGTCTTTAATAGATGGATCTTTGTTTATTTTATAAGTTTCGTCGAATCGGTCGTCATCAAGGTAATTGTTTGAAACCATATAATTTAAATAAGACGTTAATAAAGTTAGGAAAATCATTAGGAGTGAAAGCCGAGCTAGAAAACTGCGCGTTGAAAGAACCTAATATGCTTGCGAAATGCTCGTGCTTTGGTACATTTGTATAAAGCTAAAGAGCTCTATACATTACCGTTCTTAGTTTAAACTAAATTTTTAATGTTGATAGGATTCTAACAAAAGGGATTTTAAGTTATGAAAGTTTCGATTAGCTTGCTGCTTTTCAGTTTCAGTGCTGCGGCAATGGCCGGTGCGCACATCAGTTCAAAGAAAATATCAGTAATAAATATTCATCCTTCAAGTGGTATATCTTTTAAAGTAGATGGAGGGCATGCAAACCCAGACAATTGCCCGAAAAATAGTTGGTATAGAGTAAATCGCTCGTCGAATTATGAACAGGCTCAGCTATCATTTCTAATGATGAGCTACTCACAAAATAAAAAGATAAATTTTTACCTCAGCGGTTGTTTAGACGACTATCCTAAAGTGAGTTACATACAAACAGCAAACTAAAAACTAGAAGGCTGGCTGTATCACACGCAAAAAATTAAAGCACCAAGCAATTTTTGTGGTTGCCCCATTTAATTCGAAAGCAAATAAGATAGCCTGTACAAACTCTCAAAAGCGCTCAATTTATGCTGAATAAGACTAAGGAAGAAAAATGAACAAATACTTGCTGTTTGCAATTTCGTTTTTGAGCTTCGGTGTGGCTGCAGCAACGCCAAATGAAACAGGGAATATAACTTTTTTACAAGTGCATAAAAACCCAGATAGTAATTCAAGTTCCGGTGAGCGCTTTATTGTTAGACTAAGTAGTACCTCATCAAATAATAGTTGTGGTAGTGATCAATGGACAGGATATCTAACAACAGAGGCGGGGAGAGCGCAATACTCTGCATTGCTAGCAATTGCAATTGCATCAAAACAAGTTAAGCTTGAAGGCACACCAAACCGCTGCGAATCATCATCTTTATTAATTAGAAACCTATATGTGGCTTGGTAAGGGTGACTGTGCAACATGGCGAAAAGCTTGCAAAGCTTTTCGCCAATGTCAGTATGAACTCGAAATAGGTTATATTCGCGATAGAAGTCTTCAATAACGCTGCTTTTTTATGCTTAGTAATTCACCTTCATCCGATTAATAAAGCAATTACTTGAGCTATCATCAAAATTAATAGACACGGTTTTTCCCATTGCCGCGGCAGCTAATGCAGCTGAATACAATTTCTTAGACCCCTCTGCATTAATACCATTACTCCCCACAACAACTCTATGATATTGATTACGATCTTTGCACTGTGATGCAGCTTTAAAAATAATAATGAAATCACCATCTGACACGGGGTAAATATTCTTTATTGTTGAGGTGTGCCAAACACTAGCAGCAAAAGCGTTAGGCAAAGAGAAAACAAAGGTGAATAAAAAAATTCTGATAAAAAAATATTTCATTTTTATTTCCTTGAAAAGTCGTTATGTATACGTCTGTTTGTACTAGTTTGAATGGTTCGAAAACTGAGTTTTACTATTTAAACCTAGTAAAGAAAATATCTCACATTGGCATTTTGCCAATTGCTCCAGTCTGTGCAGCTAGCAGGAACGTTATCGCCGTCGAACCACACACTACCCATCTCGGAGTTCACTGACTTTGCATGCATCAACATTGAAAGCATCGTTTTGCATGTTTCGGCGCTTGTAGTGTAGGCAGTGCCCGGTACAGACCAATTGGCGTTTGGATTACAAATGAAAACTGCGGTATTCATACTGCTAAGTTTTAACATTATTTTATTTGGCGAGTGTAGCCCAAGCTTCTCTACTTTACCCGTACAGACAAGAGTTCCGGCCAAGCAAGAAATTGGGCTTAGCAAAAATAAGAGTAAGATTGTTCTCATTGAAATTATTCCGCCGTTTGCTTAATTGAACCAATATACTGTGGTGCATAGCTATTACCGTAAGTTGGAAGCGTCGCACAGCTTCCATTTTCGGCAAAATAGAAAATAGCTTTTCCATTGTTATTTTGAATGTTCTGTAGCATTGCTACCCAATGTGAGCACGTTACGGTATCTATACGCTTCCAAGTTCCCTTTGTGTTACAAATAAATGTATAGTCGTTGCGACCAGAGTGAAGTATGTTTACGTTTCCATTTCCGTAAACTAAAATTCTGGATATATTTACATTGCAGCTAAAACTTGCATTAGCACTTAGCGAAAAGAAAAAAAGTGATATAAATGTCAGTAGCTTCATAGTTACTTGTCCAGTGAAATTGAAATTAGAAAGTCCTTATTTAATTAGTCTTCAATGACAATTGTATTTATGTCTTCACCGTCTCCCCATCTGGTGCAAGTATTCAACCCTAATATTGTGACTTCTTTATTAGCTAGTTTAGCCGACAAAAGTTGACTGAACTGTGACTTACCAGCAGAGGAACTTTCATCTTTTATCATCCAATAATTACGAAGGGCACACTCAGGGGAATTTGTTTTCTCGCCACCTGACAGAGTAACTAAATGAAGGTTATCCGATGCCCTTGCAATTAAGGTATCTACTTTACCCGTTTGAACTCCTGCGATTGCAGGTAAAGAAATGGCTAAAGACAGAAAATAGCAGGCTTTCATTTGCATTTTAAATTCCTCAAATAAACAGTTATTCGTTTACCCTACGCGATAAACCTTCATTCTTGCACCAACACATTCATCTTTTCCGTCATGACCGTTGTTCACTACTTCATCAGCCGCATAAGCAGCCAATAATCTAGAATAAACTATTTGTTTTAATTCAGGAGCCGTTTCGGGAGCAATGGCAATATAATCAAACTTTGTACAGAGAGGGTGAGAAGAAGGCTGACTCTCAACTTTGAATAATATCAACGAAGATGTGGTGTAAGTTAAAACCTCTAAAACTTTTCCTTTAAAGTTGCTATCGTAATCTGCACTAACTGAAGAAGTAAAAAGTAAACAAATAACTAGCAATAAACGCATTTTAGTTTCCATAAACATCCGTGTTGTCGCTAGTATATCCTCATCTAGCTTGTATTAACACTTCCATACTCTCTTGGTTACTGCTGCTTTGTACTTTATTCCAGCCAGATGCGATGAAACTCTGGTACAGTTGTATGAGAATGCTTCAGTTCATTGTCTAACTCAATGAATAAAGCAAACTTCAAATCAACAAACGGAACCAGCATGAAAGCTATTAAACTATTAACCGGAGTAATTTTTGTTTGTCTAACCCCATTTGCACTATCAGCAGATATAAATTGTAGAGGAAAAGTGTCTTGGTTGATGGCCGACCATCCCTCATGCGGCGGTAATATGGCTTTCAAGACAGAAGCAACGGGTGGGAAAAATGGAATATGGATGTGCACTAAATCAAAAGAAGCCGGTTCAGTTGCTTTGACGGCGCTAACATCGAATAAAATAGTAGAGGTTTATATTGAACGAGGAGACGCCGCTTCATGCCAGGAGCTACCTCATTACAGAAAAATTAGCTATATAATTTTGAACCCTTAAAATCCGACAATGAACTTTGATGCCAACGGTTCAGTTCAAATCGTTGGCGTTTCAAAGAATCTCAGCCGTGTGTTTTCAAATAAATAATCATTTGCAGTGCGTTAAGCGTAAAAATTTCACTCGCCTAGATCACTCAGACTTGTCTTTACTCAATTTTCTAACAATCATTTTCTTTACAGCGAAACTGATAATCTAAGTCGTTGCATAACCCGAGCGTAAACCAATACTTTTAGCGCTATGAATTAAACAACGCTAACGAGTCACTATGCGATGGAACTTTCTAGAAATATAACCTCCAAAGTTCTGCGTACCATCGTGGCAATGTACCCACGATTTTTTTCTGCAACATACAAAGTCAATAACAAAGAAATTGTGGATTGGTTACCGTAGTCCACATGACACCACATACTTGCGCCGGAACTATCTTCAAATTCGACTAACATAACATCTCTCGAAATTCCTGTTTCGAACTGTACAAACTGCTTTATGATGGCGTTATCCTTTTCTTCCCAAGCAAAACAGGGAAGAGAAAGCAGAATTGTAAAAATTATCGTGATAAGTCTTTCCATTACCTTTTCCTTTAAGACAACAGACTATACTGTTTAACTTAAGTTGCATCAGCTGGAGTTGGTTAAATCCGCATATGAATATTTCTATTCGCCCGCCGTGCTGCAAGAAGAGTAGAATAAATTTCTAAAAGTCCTGATAGATATACACTACTCGAGCGTTAGTGGTAGTTGGGCAACTTCCCACGCGTACAATTATCTTTTTTGAAGTGTTAGCAGCAGCTAAAATAAGGGAATACCATGCTTCAGCATTCTCATTGGTCATCGAAAAAAAGTAGTATTTGCTACTAGGATTACAAGAGTCGTTCTTCAGCTTGAAGTAAATGTTATTATCGTTCGCATATATTCGAGCAATTTCGCCGGACGCGCTTTGTGCTTCGGCAGATGTTAGTCCCACAAAATAGAGTCCAATCAAAAGCATAATTTTTTTCATCTAAATTCCCTTTAAGTTAGCGTAAGCACAGTTCCCAAAACCAAAATTGACCATTAATGGTTTATCAATCCTCAAAGATAAAATACCATTCTTTGCCATTAAATACACTCGTGTTTTAACTCTATGTTTTCTTCTTTAAGGTCGGAAAATAGCCTCACAATTAACACATGCTTTCGCCACACTTCAACCGTTGCTTTCACAGTTGATAATTGTGCTTCACTTAACGCTGCGCGACTTTCAATGTTTAAATAGCTACGTGTAAGTAAAGTGCCGTTAAAGACTTTGTGTCACCTATGAATGACATCTTCGGCGCTCATTTCTTACGCTTTTTGGGTGTCAATGTGCTACACCAAATAGGTGTGATTGCTCACTACTGCAAAGGCACATACATCAATTGACAAAAACTTATGTGAAAAGATGAATTCTATCTTCCACCCACTGGCGTCTGTGTTCATAACTTTTATTTGCTAATCTGACTTCACCACATAGAAAAGCACGGCTAATGCAGCGTGATACGCAATGGTAATACGGCGTGTCTAACAAACTTATTTGAGAGCTTCTTGGTAAAGGCATAGCGACCACATACTTGCTTTCAGTGGCCGCTATTTTGAATGCTAAGCCAACCTAACGTAATTGAACCCTAGGACAGTTATTGTGGGTGTCCTATTTGGTTTTTAGTTTCTGACTAATCATGAACATTTATCCAATCAACTGAAGGATATGAACCAGAACAACCACTTAAATAAGATGAAACTGGTTTCTTTGCTACGTTAGCAGCTAAGAGTAGTCCAAAGTCCTCTTTCGTGTATGTGCCATTTTTTAATTTGTACCAAGTAGTACTTCCACAATCATCTGGATCAACCATGCTGGATGCAGTTTTGAAATAATAGCCCCCCGATGTATTGACGTGAACTCTAGGTACAATTTTATTGTCTATGTTTTTAGCTAAAAAGTATTGGACAGTCACTTCCCATTCTCAAGTTCAGTTTGAATTTACCCCAACATCGGCACAATAAACATTATTCATTTCTAGTTTTGACAAACATTGTGCCCAGACCCCGTAAAAACCTGATTAACCTTGCTGACACGCCTTATTATCACTGCGTCTCTCGCTGCGTGCGCAGAGCGTTTTTGTGTGGAAAAGATAAATTTACAAAAAAGTGTTATGAACATCGTCGGCAGTGGGTGGAAGACCGCCTTGTGCTTCTTGCTGAGGTTTTCTGTGTTGATGTCTGTGCTTTCGCGGTGATGAGCAACCACACTCATGTGGTGCTACGCATCAACAAACAAAAGGCTGATTCCTTATCGGAGAAAGACGTAATAAGGCGTTGGCATAAACTTTACAAAGGTATGCTGTTGGCGCAACGCTATATTGACCCACACGCGTGCGAAACGATGTCTGAGGCTGAAATTAACACGGTCAAAACACTTGCCGACGTGTATCGCAAGCGATTGTACGATATCAGCTGGTTTATGCGCTTGCTTAATGAATACATTGCCAGACAAGCAAATAAGGAAGATGGTTGCACAGGTCGCTTTTGGGAAGGCCGATTCAAATCTCAAGCATTATTGGATGAAGCCTCATTGGCTGCGTGCATGGCGTATGCTGACTTAAATCCGATACGCGCCTGTTTGGCCAACACACCAGAAACCTCAGACCATACCAGCATTCAAAGAAGAATTAACGCGGATAAATCGAATCGGCAGCCCCGCGCTTTGCTCCCATTTGCAGGCAATATAAGTAATAACATGCCCGATGGATTACCTTTTCGTTTTGAAGACTACATTGAGCTTGTAGAGCAAACGGGTCGTCATCTTCATCCTAAGAAACAGGGGAAAATAGACGATTCAGCCCATCCTGTGCTCAGAGATGAATGGCTAAATACCAAAATCCCCATTCTGGAATCAAAAACGCCTAAAAGCTATTTCCACACTCCTTCGAATAGAGCACGGCTTATGCAAGTTGTGCTTGAAATGAAATTTGGTGAGATGGCTTAGGTAGCACTACAACAATTTTCTGAGCGTCCATCGCGGAGACGGTAACAACCCTCGATTATTGAATGCAAAACCCGCCGGAGCGGGTTTGGTTTCAAACTAACGTGGGTGTCATCTTAGATTTCTCTCATACACAATACTGAGGTCTATACGGAGTAGCCAATAAACATCTAATCAAACAAAAGCAAAATCAACACCTGTGAGCAATAACTTCTACAAAGTACCGTCCATTGAATGCAAAACCCGCCGAAGCGGGTTTGGTTTCAAAAGTGGGTATCCACATTAACTTATCGTTCTAAAGGTTTTCTAGCTCAATTATTCTGTTAAAAAGACATGGCATATCGAACCGTCACTATTTATCAACTTGACTTCTTTGCCAAAGTAAAACTGCTTTGTGGCTGCATTTTCTCCAATATAGCCTTCTACACTTACATTTTTACCGTAGCATTCTAGCTTTCTTATCTCTTCGTAGTCGAAGTCCATATTTATTGCAATAGACAAATTCAAACGTTCCTCTCCCAATGAATATTTTACAGATTCATCCTGAAACAAGCGCAAGTCCGGGTAAATCAAGATAACTCCTTGAGTCCTGACCTTTTTGTTTAAAAGATCAGGTGCGTTTTCGTTTATCAATTTAATCGACATGTCTGCATCATTTACAGTCTTATCTTTTCCGCAGGAAAAAAGTAAAGCCAAAGACAAAAATGTAATAATTAATAAAGAGTTTCTATTTTTCCGGTCTAAAATTCCATTCACTTCCACTTGACTTTCCCCTTCCAAAAACATGAACACTTGCGTTAGTCATATTCGCAAGGTTTTGATAGTGGGCCGATAAATCGACCATTGACTCCGTTGAATAATGAGATGGTAATCCTACTACAAGAGCTGTCGCTCCTTCATTGATTGGTATAGGCCCAGCTATAAAACACGTAAAACCTTCGCAGCCCATCTGATTTCCGTTTGGCACGAGCCTATTCACGGCTAGTCCATTTTGAGGATCTATATAATACCCCTCTTCCGTAAACCATCCACCTTCATCATATCTTATGATTGCACCCTGAGGACTGTTTCTAGAGCTATCCTTGTTGTATTCAGCGTTTTTGAATTGCGCCTCAACAAGTCGTTTCGCTGCACTAATGGCATGCTTTTTCTTGAGGTATTTTCCGCCTTGGTTGAACAGGTATTGAAAGGCTCCAGTCTGCGCTCCATTGGCAAATTTACCTCCAGATATTTTAGATGCAGTGCCCCCAACAACTGCTGAGACCACTGTACCTTTAACTATTTCTTCCGAAGAAAGATCGCTTCCTCCCGGAAGAAGTGCGCCACCAATACCTTTCGTTAAACCAGCACTAAAGAAACCGTGCCCAAATTTGCCACCTCGGAGGTCGGCGACAACGCCCCCCACAATGGCATGCGCAGAAATTTGCTGAGCGACCTGCCCTGAAGTTAGGTAATTTCCACCAAAATTGTATAATCCATCTCCGGCAGACCCAGCATTCAGTCCATCAAAATGCGCTCCTATTTCTGAAAAGGCATATGCTGTCGCGGCAGTGATTGCTCCCGAAGTAAAGGCCGCTTTAAGACTTCCCGTGACTGCGTAAGTGGTCGCAGCGCTAAAAGCTGCACTGCACCAAACCTGACAGCCCGGTATGAAATTTAATCCAACATTTATAGCAGTATTTAGAACTGGAATACTTGCTATAGCACGCAAAAGACTTCCCGTAGTTGCTTGCCAGAGCTTACTCGCGCTCTTCCAAAGCTTCTTAAAGAAATACCCACTAGGATCGGTATAACTCAGAGGATTATTCAACACATAAGCATAACGGTTGTATGACTGAGAATTTGACGGAGCCTGTATAAACGGATCAGCCTGCAAGAACCTTCCAAGCGTTGGATCGTAGATCCGACCGTTCATATGAATAATACCTACGTCATCCACCATTTTGTGGCCGGTATAACCATTGCTATCAGTAGGAACTGAGTAGCTACTGAACATGCTGTTTTCATAGAAGCTATGTTGTTTGCCCCATGCATCATAGTTCGAATGCTGAATAACATTCCCGCTTCGGTTGGTGACAGTTACTGCTGATCCCAAGTTGTCTTTATGCAGATACATTGTCTCGTAAGAGCCGTTGCTTCTATCGACAACTACTGTATTACCAACATTGTATTTATGTTCTACAACACCAGAGGGAAGTTTGGTTTTTTCGTACATTCCGTCAATGTAAGTGCTATCAGTAACTTTTCCATTGATAGTTTTCTTTTGACGATACAACTCTCGATTAATGCCGTAAAAGAACTCTACTACCGAGCCACCATTATTTTTCTCTACACGGTATGGCTTGTCGAACGATGTGTACTTAATCGTTCTTGTACCGTCAGACTTAACATTGCCACGTTCATCATAATCAAAGTCGTAAATAACCTTGTTGGCACTATTTTTCACTGTATCTAAGCGATTTTTGTACACACCATGGTAGTGATAGGTGCCCACGTTGGTTTTGCTTTCTATATTACCAAGTTGATCATAACTTACATCGCTTCTGAAACTTGTACTACCTACCACAGTATCTGAGTAATCTAATCGATTTAACGAATCATAATAAAATGTTTCTGTGGAATTTTTTGCAGAACCCGTAGATGCAAACCTATTTATTCGTTGCTTTAAGTTACCAATGTCATAGTAGTTGTAATCTAGAGCATGTCTTAGCGCATTGCCCTTGTATATGGAAATACTATTTAACCATCCCGTATCGCTATCGTAACTACGATTCTCAACCATTAGGTCATCCGCTAGGTTTAATTTAGTAATATTGTTACGCACATCCATTTTTTCGACTTCTTGATAGACTGTGCCGAACTCCCTATGGCCTGGCGTATTGTTTATGGTTTTTTCCGGATAACCAAAGCTATTGTATGTTTGCTTTATTTGGAACTTGTTGTCTGGATAAACAGTATGCCTAATACGGTTGAGACTGTCGTATCCATAAGACACTTTGTAAGACTCACCGTCTACTAAGGTTTCTTTGGCTACCACCAACCCTTGGCTCTTATAGAAAAATTGCTCTTGATAAGTTGGTGTTCCGGAAACTCCTGTTTTACCTTTGAAATACCTAACCCGATTTAACTTTCCTTGACCATAGTTTGCAGCATCGTACTCCCACTTGGTAAAGCCATCGCTGTCTAGCCGCGTATCTTTTCTGCCCAAACTATCAAATGTAAAGGTCGATACCTTATCAACATTATTTTGCTTACTCTTTTGCTCTACTAATTCACCAAACGCATTGTAAGCGTATTGCCATACCCCTTTATCAAGGTCATCCATTTGAATTTTATGGCCGTAGTCGTCGAAGCTATTTAACACTTGCCGATGGCTTTTTGTTGTGCCTTTGTAAACATCTACCGACTTAAGCTGCCCAGACGCGTTGAAGTAACTAACAAGTTGTGTCAAGACACTACCATCACTGTCTTTCTCAACAACTTTGTATTTTTCGCCCAAGTAGTTAGAAAAGACCTCTTTTTTAGCATTATTTGGCAGCGTTACCGTAACCTTACTACCGTGATATTCCGTTTTGGTTGTGGTACGTGGTGCTTTTTCTTCAACTACGCGCTTAAGTCTGTCGTATTTGTACTCAGTAAAATAGGGAGATACTACATTTCTCGCTGGCTCATATACGCGCTTAGTATTGCCATTTTCATCGTAGGTAACTTTAGTTACTGCCCAATTGCCGTGGAAGTCCTTCACCCTGCCACCTAGTTCTCTTCCCCACTTGTCATAGAAAGCTTGTTTTTCTGGTTTTCCTGGCGCGGCTTGAATAACGCGAAAATAAGCTGTATCGAATATTGAAGTAGCACAATCTACTCCATTCGTTGCACAAAAGGCTTTGTAGATTCTCGTCTTAATTGTAGGGTCGTTTGAATCACTACCCGTTATTTGTTGCTCAATGACATCGCCAAACTCATTAACGTATGTTTTTTGTGTTGTATTGTTTGGTGAGCTTTTCGTTATATATCTTACTCGCCCTCTATTTGTGCCGTTTGTTCCAGTAATAGAGGTTGTAACAGTATGACCTTTGGCATTTTTGGTTTTTACAACATAATTACCCCTTGTTGGGTCAAATTCTGTTTCTGAGGTTCTTGTTTGAGAACCACTACCATTCTTTTTACTCGCCCCTACAGAAGAGATTTTAGTCTTGTTACCGAACTTGTCATAGCTATGCGTAGAGACAACTTTGTAATTAGCAAGATTAGGAGCAATAGTTTCTGTGAACAGCATTAAATCGCTGTTGTAAGTAAATGAAGATTGCCTTGTAACCACACCATCAGAGCCGTTATGTTTCACGAGTTGACCGTTTACATATCGCTTCTTAGTTACCGTTGTAAAATCTAAGCGACCAAAACGCTGATAATTAGCAGGCGATGATGGAAAATTGTTATCAGTCACAACTTCCAAAAAACTATTTCCACCCTCTCCATCGTATGTTTTGATCGTTGATTCGGCTAAGTTGCCCCATGAGTCATAGGTAAAATCAGAGCGCGTCATACTATGTGCTGTAGTGCTGGTAGAAAAATCATTGTAAATCAGATATTGCTTTTCAATACTCTTCTTGATGTAGGGAAACAACCCTTTTTGTGCGGTAGTTTTTACTTGCAGATCATTTGTTGCTTTGGAGATAATAGCGCCGTTGCTACCAAAACGCTGCGTTGTTTCTTTAGGCATGCCTGTATATGGGAAACGCTGTGCGTAAATTGTTTCGGTAGAAACACATGTATCTAACTGTGTTACATACTCCTCTCCAACAAAAATAGTACCCAGTTCATCATCTTCAATGTAACGAGGCTCCATTTCGCCCGTGCAAGATTGTAAATCGAAAGTACGAAGGCGCTCAAAACCTAGCATCCCCCGACCATTTTTGTGCACCAATAGACCGCCGTATTCGTACTTAATAGCGTTCCATTTAGTATTAGTAGTTTGTGTTTTCGCTTGAGAAACCACAAAAACACCCGATATTGGAGCAAAGTAATCATCGTTTGGTGTTTCGCCGTCGGTACCAGCGTCGTACCACTCGTCAGCTGTTTTTTTGTAATAAACATTGCTATCAGCAATGTAGGAATACTTAACTTGTGTCTTAACGCCACTACTAGTTATGAATTCTTCAATAACATTCTCCGGCTTACCAACCATTCCTCCTCGTTGAATTAACCAGCTACTGCCTTTCGCTTGATAAAGGTCTAATTTACCATCGCCATTGGCATCGCCAAATTGAATCGTTCTGTCTTCTCTTACATCATATTGACCGCGGTATTTATATTTAACTACATCGAAGTTATTTTGATAGCTTCGTGCAATATATACGTTCCACTTTTTACCATCGGTGGTTGGCGCAAGTAGGTCTGCTTTGCCATCTCGGTTGAGATCGATGAGTTGTGTTAAGTAAGCATGCTCTTTCTTAGTGTAGATGCTAGCGTTGTCAGCCGACTTCCTTAAAGGTTGCGCAGTTTGTAATTTAGTCCCTGTTGACTGACGATAATACCAATTCCCATTGCCGGCGCTTCTATAAGCTATGTCATTCAACCCATCGCCGTTAATATCTGTAATTCTATACTGGAAATCGTCAACTGAGCTTTCAGAAGAAGAAAAGTGAAGCGGCGACCACGATTCGTAAGCGCCATTACCTTTGGAGACTAATATTCGAAGGTAATAGCGCTTATCCTGTCGATACTCGCCGTTAGCTTCACGACAATCAGCAATATTGAGAGAGGGCATTGCGGTACCGTTACCACGTGCACAGTATTCATAGGTATCCAGCGTTTTAAATATAAAATCTGAGCGACCATCACCATTTAAATCTAAAACAGACGCGCCTTTGGAATACACTTTCACTGAACGATTGTATCGAGTATCAACAGTTTCATCTTCAAATTCGATGATAGTCTCTGAGCTTCCAAATGTTCCATCACCATTACTTTTGTAAAAAAGAAGTTTTTTACCACTTCCAACTACGATATCTCCCAGTGTGTCACCGTTCATATCAGCAATCAGCACACCGTCATCTAGCGTACTTGCTCTTACGTTAGTTTGTTTACCACCTACATCAATTTCTTCTTGGCATGAACCATATCGACAGTGATTTATATACTGAGTGAACTGTTTTTTATGGGAAATTACTGTCCAGTTTTCGGTGGTTGAGTTAGCAACAAGGAGATCTTGAACACCATCTCCATCAAAGTCTATTACCTGCGCTTTTTCTGGCTTATTGGCCTTTCCACTGTAAAGATGTTTTTCTGTTGTATATGACGGACCCAATTTCGCCTTCCATGCACCAGATGCAGCAAAAACGATGTCGGCAAATCCATCACCATTAATATCCATTACCTTGGATTTCGTGGCATTTGGTGTTGTCGCGCCAGAGGAACTGGTGTTTCTAAATGGTGAAAAAGTTGTGGCGGTTGATGGGGAATTCCATTTAAATGTAAGTGGAGGTAGGCATTTATCGCCACTACCTGCGGTTACGCATTCAGTAATGCCGTCTAGCCTTACTTTATCTTCTTCAGCAAGCAATGAAGCATAGTTTAATTTGTACTTTCTGAACGAGTGACCGTCAATTTTTACATCAATATTGTCCAATATGTGACTTGAACTAGATGTTCCACCTGCGAAGAAACCAAGTCGCGGCCGTAATGAATCTTTATAATTAAACTTAGCAACTACATACGGGTTGAGGTTTGTAGAACTATTTCCTGTGTATTGAATTTCGTTGACTAGATGCTCACCCGTTGTTTGGTTTTCAGTGTATCGGAAGAGAATATAATTATTTTTTACGTCTTTTATCGCTTTGATTGCCCAAGACTTAGGAAGGTTTTCATTTGTCGATAGCCCTACAAAAGCGTCTTCTCCTTTCTCAATCGCACCAGAAGTATTTTTGAACGTAGTAGCTAAATTTTTTCCAAGATCAGATTGACCTGTGATGATGTGTGAACCAGAAGAAGCGCGAAGCTGACCGTAATAGTGTATTTCTCCAGATTTTGTTTCAACTGTAAATGCGCGTAAAACGCCACTTGAATAGTGCGGCCTTATCTTTGCAAATCCGTCTAGTTCGGTATGGTATGTTTGACTTGCTTGCCAATAAGTATTATCACTAACGCCCTTGTCTGTAGTCCTGCCTTGAGTTACCAAGCGCTGTCCGTCTAAACACAACCGATCCTCTTTTGTTAAAGTAACCCCGACAATCGAGCCGTCTTGAACAAAGTTTTTAGGGCAGCGAGTTATCGCTGATAGGCCATTTAAGTTCCATCCTGTTCCAGCGATTCCGGTGGGAGCTGAGCTGTTGTATGAAAGGGAAATACTAGGTTTTACTCCTGCAGTACCATCAGGTAAAGCAATGGGGACATTATATGTTGCTGCCCCCGACTCGGAAACTCGAAACTCACCGGCTGTGCTGCCGACATAATTTCTGACTGTACTACTGGCTGAAGGTGTATGGACCACGCCATTATCAAGCACTTCTACCGACGCCGAAGCAGTTGTTTCAGAACACGCTAAGCTACCGTTGGAAAACGCAGGTATATCGCAACCACCACCCGTCATACATGCAGCTACTTCTACTTTGTAGTTACCACCACCACTAGTTGTCGCGATAACTGTATCACCTTGCGCTGCTACCTCAGCTGCTGTGGAGCATTGCCACGCACCTAAGCTGCCTGTATTACTATTGATTACGCGGTAATAATAAGCTTCGGTGTTAGCTGTTGAACCCACATTGACTGACAATGAGGTTCCACTCTGAAAGTTTTTGTATTCAAATGCTTCTAACGCAGGTAATGGAGTAAATGTAGTAATTTCACCTACTCTTATAGGCACCCAAGTTGAACCAGAAGCACTAGCAGTAATTAGTAGAGAAGTGATCGATAAGGCTAATGCCTTAAAAAGCTGGGTATTTTTCATAACGAAATCCTAGCGTTAGAATATAGTAGTGATTTGTTAGTTGAGTAATTTTACAGCAACAATCTGAGGGCGATTTCCGTAACAACCACCTCTGTATATTGTTAGCTTTAGACTCTGAGAACTTGTAGAGGCTGACAAAAGCATACTCTTTGTTATATCCGGAGCACTTTTGGGTAAAACATAAGCTGTTCCATTGCTACAAGAAGCTGGGTTGGTTAGCGAAGACTCTTTGGTTCTCACGTACAGGTCGCCAGAAACTGACGTCCAGCTTTCTAGGTATGATATTGAAGTTTCGGGCGTAGCTTGATTAGCTAGACATGCAGATGAGCTGAACAACATCCCTGAAATACAAAAGTAACTTAAGCGCTTCATTACACAGTTCTTCCATGAATCTTTACATTTTATCGGCAATAAAGCATAACAACATTCTATTTTAATGTTAACTAAATAATGGCCAAGTTATTTAAAAAATACTATTATCTTAACATCCGAACTATACAAGTTGTAAAAGAAAAGCCTCTTTTTGTTCGACCTAACACAATCCCTTGTAGGCCAACCAAGTAATGATAAGCATGCTTTTTAGCCTGTAATTCACAATAGAACCATCAAAGCTATTATCCTTATTCGCAGCCATAATATTACATACCATACAATATCTTTTCGAAATGTTCCTTCAGGTTCAGCAGTTCCTTAATAAGCTTTAGCTTTTCCAGTAGGATTGATGTACTGCCATATAAAAAAAGCCCGCAACACGGTGCGGGCAAAACATCAATCACGTTGAGTGTGATGAACGTTGGGAAGGGGCGAACCGAGTATTAGTTACCCGGACCGGCTTTAACGATAGCGTCGCTAACGTCGTATTTTTCAAAGTTCTGTTTAAAGTCGTTAACTAAGTTAGCGGCGTATTCGTTGTATTTTTCTTTGTCTGCCCATGTGTTTTGCGGCACAAGCAAATTGCTGTCTACGCCTTCAATGGCGACAGGCACATCAAGGTTTAACGCATCAATGTGCTGAGTTTCAACATCGGCCAAATTTCCCGACACAATCGCATCGATAATGGCGCGGGTAGTAGGAATATCAAAACGGCTACCTGTGCCGTAAGGGCCGCCTGTCCAACCGGTATTGACTAAGTAAACCTTAGCGCCAAACGCTTTAACACGCTTAATAAGAAGCTCTGCATACACGCCTGCTGGACGCGGGAAAAAAGGCGCACCAAAACAGGTTGAGAAGGTTGATTCAATATCGCTTGTAGAACCAATTTCAGTAGAGCCTACTTTCGCTGTGTAACCGCTTAGGAAGTGATACGCCGCCGCTTCTTCACTTAATACTGAAACAGGAGGCAATACACCACTTACGTCACAGGTTAAAAATACGACTGAGCGCGGCTCGCCGCCTCTGTTTTCAGCTACGCGCTTTTCAATGTGCTCTAGCGGGTAGGCTGCACGCGAGTTTTGCGTTAACGATGTGTCGGTATAGTCTGGCGTGCGTGTCTCGTCTAACACTACGTTTTCTAAAATAGTGCCAAACTTAATCGCGTTCCAAATTACCGGCTCGTTCTTTTGAGAAAGGTCAATACATTTAGCGTAGCAACCGCCTTCAATATTAAATACGCTACCTGGTGCCCAGCCATGCTCATCGTCACCAATTAAGAAACGCTTAGGATCAGCTGAAAGTGTGGTTTTACCTGTCCCTGAAAGACCAAAGAACAAGGTCACATCGCCTTCTTCACCCACGTTGGCTGAACAGTGCATAGGTAGCACGTCTTTAGCTGGAAGCAGGAAGTTCTGTACTGAGAACATCGCTTTTTTCATTTCACCCGCGTAACGCATGCCAGCTAGCAAAACACGCTTTTTAGCGAAGTTGATGATAACTGTGCCGTCGCTGTTTGTACCGTCACGTTCTGGTTCGCAAGTGAAACCTGGCACGTTTAAGATTTGCCACGGCGTATCGCCTTTAACATTCCATTTTTCAGGAATAATAAATAGATTACGGGCAAAAACGTGCTGCCAAGCGGTTTGCGTTCTTACCTCAAGTGATAACGCATGTTCAGGATCTGAACCTACTTGAAGGTGTGATAAAAAGTGTTCTTGAGTAGAAAGATAAGCCTCCACTCTATCCCATAGCGCATCGAATTTGTCAGCGTCGAATGGTTTATTTACCTTACCCCAATCAATATCCTTCTCTGTCGAAGGCTCTTTGACGATAAATCGGTCATTTGGAGAGCGACCGGTACGCTTACCGGTTTCAACAACAAGTGCACCGTTTTTATCGAGAACGCCTTCGCCGCGCAATACAGCGCGTTCGATAAGTTCTGCGTTCGGCAGGTCAGTAAGTGGCGTTACTTTCAGTTCCGTTTGAATTGAGGCTGCTGCGGTCATGGCTGTTACCCTATATGTAATTTTTCAAAAGCACTTTCAAAAAAGTATCACCTCTTCGAGTGTAATGTAAACAAGGCTTGAAGGGCATTTTTAAAACACATACTCACTATTTACTCGTCTACAATTTCATAAATATTGTAAATTAATTACAAGGAAAGCCTTTTCCTTCGTTAAAAATGCAAAATAATGGATTTGTAAGACCGTATTGATCGATGAATTTCAAAATAAAAAGCGGGCAAAAAATTTTAAAAGAAAGAGTGAAAACTTTCAAAAGGAGAAAAAATTAAGTAAGGGAGCCCGTGGTGAAAAGTTAAACACTTACTACTGAGCACTTTTTAACCACATGTTAAGTGTTAAGCCCATGCTTGAAGCTTTCAATCATAGCAAGGAGAAACAAAAAAGCACCACGTTCAGCGCTATCGCATCCGTTGGTGCTTTTATCTATGACGTAAAGCCGCTACCTTCTTGGCAGGCTTTAACCTATAGAGGTTATTGGTTTGATGAGGATACGTCGAAGTTACCGTTATGAATAGCTTCAACGTCGATACTGTCGAAACGGTACTCTGCATGGCAGTACTGACAGTTCATTTTTATCGCCCCTTCTTCGGCAATAATGGCGTGCAGTTCAGATTTTTCCACATGACGCAGCGCTTCTGCGCTTCGCTCTTTAGAACATGAGCACGCAAAGGTTACGTCTTTTGCTGGGTACATTTCCACGTCTTCTTGGTGGTAAAGGCGATACAAAATGTCTTCAACCGACAAAGAAAACATCTCTTCTTTGGTCAGCGTTTCGGTAAGCTTTGAGATGTGAGCAAACTCATTGGCTTGCGATACATCCGTGGCGCTTGCATCGGTAGGTAGAACTTGTAGCAACACGCCCGACGCTTTAGCATTTTTAGGGTCGCTCATATCTGTTATTAGGTGAACACTGGTTGCTAGCTGTTCTGACTGTGCAAAGTAACCTTCGATACACTCAGCTAAAGATGGCTTATCTAATGCCACAACGCCCTGATAGCGCTCGCCTTCATCTGGGGTAATGGTAATAACCAAAACGGCTTGGGTCAATAGCTCAGAAAACGTGTCAGGTAGGGTTTCAAGTGTTTCGTCCCAACGTGCTACACCGCGCAGTGTTTGCTCGTGAGTGGCATTTAACACTGCATAACTTACCGGGCCTTTGCTTTGAATTTGAAGTGAAATCTCACCTTTAAATTTAAGCGTTGCCGTTAACAGTGACGTCGCTGCCGCCATTTCACTTAGTAACGTTTGAATTTGCACAGGGTATTCATAGCTGTGCACAATGTTCTTTAAGCTCTCATCTAGGCGAACTAATTCGCCGCGAACGTTAGCTTGTGTAAATAAGAAGCGGTGTAATTTATCGAAATCACTCATAAATAATCCTGTTGCGCAGCTCACTATTGCTGCTTAAATTTAATAATCTGTCGTCGCTGCTTTTTATCAGGTCTATGATCTGGTTTAGGGCTGTGAAATGCGCTCAATTTACGGGCAGCTTGGTTTTCTTCACGTTTTGTTACACTTTCAGCCGTTTCTTCGAAAAGTGCTTGTGCCAAAGGCGCACTCAAGCGCTTGTCACTTAAGCCTAGCACCTTTATTTCACGATTATCCCACCCTGCGGGAAATTTAATCATGGCACCAAGCTCTACATGTTTACCAGGCTTGGTTCGCTGCCCGTTGTACTGGACCTTTCCCGACTGCACCATGTCTCTAGCAATGGCTCGGGTTTTAAAAAACCTTGCAGCCCATAGCCACTTGTCCAACCTGACGTTTTGTGTTGTATTGTTGCTTTCCGATTGGCTCATGTAATAATTTCGTAATGGTGTAGCTTTAGTGTTGTGACCCTCACCTTTACTAGGCTATTATGGGTTTGCTAAAGCACGGTTAACCAAAAATTCACTATATTATAATAAAGCAGTACCATCAGTGGCAGCATGACATTTAATAGACCCAACCCACAATCTCTGGTTGTTTATCTAAGCCAGCATCAAAAACAGCTACATACCATCGTAGTGGTTCTGCTTAGCCTGTATTTAATTGCATTCGCTGCCAAATTTGTGTGGCGAATTATACCCGAACCTCAGCTATCTGCGACACCCACAATAAGCCGTGCTCCAGTTATTTCTTCGTCATCAGGCAAAAGTGGGGTCAACATTGCCAAAATACAACAGCTGAATTTATTTGGTAATGCGGCAGCAAAGCCAGCCGAGCCCGTAGCGGAGGTGACTGACGCACCAGAAACACGCTTAAACTTGACGCTAACAGGGGTGGTGGCAAGTTCAGACCAAGAAGCAGGCACCGCTATTATAGAAAACCGCGGCAGCCAAGCGGTATACGGTTTAGGTGAAAAAATTGAGGGCACCAACGCCACGTTGCAAAAGGTGTATAACGACCGCGTGATCATTAAAAATGGGGTGAGAAACGAAACCCTAATGTTAGACGGCATTGATTATGACGAAGCCAACAGGCGCCGTGAAATGCAGGCAAGACAGCGCCCTGCACCTCAAGAAGATGAATTTGAAGACGATACCGTTGAACTAAGCGAAGAAGCGATAGAGGCCACTGCGGCACTAAGAGAACGCCCAGCAAGCTTTACTGACTTTATTTCAATATCGCCAAAAACGGAGGAAGGCCAACTTATTGGTTACCAGGTGAGCCCAGGAAAAGAGCCTGAACTGTTTAAATCGGCAGGTCTTGAAGCTGGCGATGTCATTACACAAATTAACGGGCTAGACCTTACCGACTTGCAGCAATCGCAAGAGGCACTGTCTGAGCTACGCAATGCACAAAATATAGAATTAACGATTATTCGAGATGGCAGTTTAACCACGCTATACCTAGATTTACCCGAGGCGTAACAACAACTAAAACGGTAACGGCTCATTTGTCATCAGGTAGGCATTAAAAATTGCAACGCAAACCAGCCATCGACAAGTTAGGAAATGAAGGAAGTTAGAATGAAAAGGCGCACTAGCCAAAAACTATTATCTCGCTTAGGCACAGCAATGTGTACAGCGCTTCTGTGTTTCTCGGTGACCGCTGCTGAGTACATGCCTAATTTCAAAGATACTGACATCAATGAATTCATCAATATCGTTGGTAAAAATCTTGAGCGCACTATTATTGTGGACCCCAACGTACGCGGCAAAATTAGCGTACGCAGCTACGATATGCTCAATGAAGATCAGTACTATCAATTTTTCCTAAACGTACTTCAGGTTTACGACTTTGCCGTAGTGGAAATGCCGAGCGGCATTTTGAAAGTGGTACGTTCTAAGGATGCGAAAACATCAAACATTCCGGTTGTCGAAGGCGCCAAGCAAGACGGTGATGAGTTCATTACTCGCGTGGTTCCGGTTTATAACGTGCCGGTACGTGAGCTTGCCCCTATTTTACGTCAATTAAACGACCAAGCGGGCGGCGGAAACGTGGTAAGTCACGACCCTTCTAACGTCATGATGCTAACTGGCCGCGCTGCCGTGGTTAACCGCCTTGTAGAAATTATTGAGCGCGTTGACCGTGCAGGTGATGAAGAAGTTGAAATTGTGAAGCTTCGCTATGCGTCAGCCTCTGAAATGGTGCGCATTATTGAAAGCATCAACAAGTCACAAGGTAAAGCGAATACCGGCGCGAAGTCTGAGCCCCGCGTTGTAGCAGATGACAGGACAAACTCTGTCATCGTTAGCGGTGACATTAAGGCCCGTCAGCGCCTTATTAATTTGATTCAACGTATGGACCAAGAGCTTGAGTCTAACGGCAATACCCGCGTTATGTTTTTGAATTACGCGAAAGCTGAAGACCTGGTTAAAGTGTTGCAGGGTGTATCGGCCAGTATTCAGGCAGAAGAGCAAGGCAGCGGTACGACCTCACGTCGAGCAAGCTCAAACCGCGAAATCAGTATTGATGCACATGAAGACTCTAATGCTATCGTTATCACCGCAGAGCCCGATATGATGCGCTCTTTAGAAGAGGTTGTACGTCAACTTGATATTCGCCGCGCGCAGGTACAGGTTGAAGCCATTATCGTTGAAGTGTTTGAAGGCGATGGTACCACGCTAGGTGTTCAGTGGGCCTCTGAAGCAGGTGGCGGCACACAGTTTAATAATGGCGTAGTACCAGTAGGCAGCCTAGCGGTTGCGCTTAAACAAGCAGAAGATGATACCGACACAGAAGCCTATGTCACAGACGACGGTGAAGTGGTTACAGTTAATACCACCGACGAAGGCGATTACACTGCACTAGCAAGCCTTTTAGGCGGCGCTAATGGATTAATTGCTGGCGTTATAGAAAACGGTTGGGGCGCAGTGGTGCAAGCGGTAAGTACCGACACCAATTCAAATATTCTCGCTACCCCTCACCTCACCACCATGGATAACGAGGAAGCGTTTTTCATTGTGGGTCAGGAAGTACCGATTATTACCGGTACGACAACCGGCTCGAACAACTCTAACCCGTTCCAAACGGTGGATCGTCAAGAAGTGGGTATCAAACTTAAAGTTACCCCGCAAATTAACGAAGGCGATGCAGTACAGCTTCTTATCGAACAAGAAGTGTCTAGCGTTAGCGGTGCGACATCAGTAGATATCTCTATCAACAAGCGCGAAATCAAAACCACAGTGATTGTTGACGATGGTGGTACTATCGTACTAGGTGGCTTGATTGACGAAGACGTACAAGAGAGCGTATCTAAAGTACCGCTGTTAGGTGATATCCCTATTCTTGGTCATCTTTTTAAGAGCACATCGACAAGCAAACGTAAGCGCAACTTAATGGTGTTCTTAAAGCCAACTATTGTACGTGACGGTGCAACCATGAATGCCATTAGCCATCGTAAATATAACTACATTCGCGCACTCCAGCTTAAACGTCAGCAAGAGGGTGTATCGTTAATGCCGTCAGCTGAAACGCCAAGCATGCCGCAGTGGGACGATGCATTAGCCCTTCCACCGTCGTTTGAAGAGTACCTGACTGAGAAAGAGAAGCAAAAAGAAGGTAACGAGTAGTATGGCGGATGAACAGCTTACTCAAGCACTAGAGGCCCAAGAAGAAGCCCTAGAAGCCATGGGTGATGACGCCGGCTTACCTGAAGCAGAGGCCGGCCCTAAGCAGCTCTCTTTTAGCTTTGCTAAGCGCAACCAGGTGCTGCTTGAAACCAACGAAACGCCAGCGGTGCTGTATTTTACAGAAAACACGCCGTTTGAGGTGTTTGCAGAAGTGCGTCGCTTCTACGGCGAGCCTTTTGTACCGAAAACTATACCCGCTGACGAATTTGAAAACTTACTGACTAGCGCGTTTCAGCGCGATAGTTCTGCAGCGAAGCAGTTAATGGAAGACTTAGGCAACGAAAGCGATTTATTCGCCCTTGCAGAAGACTTACCCGACACTGAAGACCTGCTAGATAGCGAAGACGACGCCCCTATTATCAAGCTTATTAACGCCATGCTAGGTGAAGCAATTAAAGAAGGCGCGTCAGATATTCATATCGAAACGTTTGAAAACCAGCTTGTCGTGCGCTTTCGGGTAGACGGTGTGTTGCGGGAAATTTTGCGCCCCAATCGCAAGCTTAGCTCTATGCTGGTATCGCGTATAAAAGTAATGGCCAAGCTAGATATTGCAGAAAAACGCGTCCCCCAGGATGGCCGTATTACGCTGCGTATTGCCGGGCGAGCGGTAGACGTTCGTGTTTCGACGATGCCCTCTAGCCACGGCGAACGTGTGGTACTGCGTCTTTTAGACAAAAACAACGCCCGCTTGAACCTAGAAGATTTGGGCATGACGCTGCAAAACCGTAACCATTTCTCGACGTTAATACGAAAACCACACGGTATTATTTTGGTTACTGGCCCTACCGGTTCCGGTAAAAGTACCACCTTGTACGCAGGGCTTACCGAGATAAATTCCCGCGATAGGAATATTTTAACGGTAGAAGATCCTATCGAATTCGACCTGCCAGGCATTGGACAAACGCAGGTTAACCCCCGTGTAGACATGACCTTTGCACGAGGCCTACGCGCAATTTTGCGTCAAGACCCCGATGTTGTCATGGTCGGTGAGATTCGTGATATCGAGACTGCGCAAATTGCCGTTCAGGCCAGTTTAACCGGTCACTTAGTGCTTTCTACACTGCATACTAACACCGCCGCTGGCGCCATTACTCGCTTAGAAGACATGGGCATAGAGCCTTTCCTTTTATCTTCCAGTTTATTGGCAGTACTGTCACAGCGACTCGTTCGTACGCTATGCCCAGACTGTAAAAAGCCGCATACGCCAGATGCTTCTGAACTTGAAATATTAGGCCAAGGAGCCACCAGCAGCACTACAATTTACAAACCTCACGGCTGTGCAGCGTGTAACCAAACCGGCTATCGCGGGCGTACGGGTATTCACGAATTGCTTTTAGTTGATGAAAAAGTGCGTGAAATGATGCACGAAGGTGTGGGCGAACAAGCCATTGAGCGCTACATCAGAACCTCTACCCCAAGCATCCGTGAAGATGGCTGTAGTAAAGTGCTTATCGGTGAAACCTCTCTTGAAGAAGTGCTTCGAGTAACGAGGGAAGACTAGATGGCGGCGTTCGCTTATAAAGCGGTTAATGCCCGCGGTAAGAACACAAATGGCGTACTTGAAGGCGATAATGCCCGTCAAGTTCGCCAACAGCTGCGCGAAAAGGGCTTAATTCCTTTGGAAGTAGAGCAAGTTGCCGAGCGCACACAAAACGAAGGCAAAGGGCTTTCATTTTCACTGTTTAAACCACGCATTTCAGCCTCCGATTTAGCACTACTTACACGGCAAATGGCTACCCTTGTCGAGTCAGCGCTTCCGGTTGAAGAAGCCTTGCTTGCCGTTGCGGAACAATGCGAAAAGCCCCGCCAGAAAAACATGATGATGGCAGTACGCAGTAAAGTCGTGGAAGGTCACGGGCTTGCTGATGCCCTAGGACAGTTTCCCAGTGTGTTTGACGAGTTATACCGCGCCATGGTGGCGGCAGGTGAAAAGTCAGGCCACCTTGATACCGTGCTTAACCGCTTAGCCGACTATACCGAGCGCAGGCAGCAAACCCGAAGCCAAATTACTCAGGCGATGATTTATCCATCGTTAATGCTGTTTTTTGCAATGGGGATCGTGTTACTGCTGTTAACCGTGGTAGTACCTAAAATTGTGGGGCAGTTCGACCACATGGGGCAAGACCTTCCGGGTATTACCCAATTCCTTATTTCAGTGAGCACTTGGCTTCAAAACTACGGGTTGTTCATGCTAATCGGCATAGGCGTGCTTATTGTTATTATACAGCGCGTATTACAGCAAAAGCTTATGAAACTGCGCTATCACAGAGCACTTTTAACCCTACCTTTAATAGGCAAAGTCTCTAGAGGCTTAAATACGGCCCGCTTTGCACGTACGTTAAGTATATTAAGTGCCAGCGCAGTGCCGCTACTTGAAGCTATGCGTATTTCAGGCGATGTCCTTGAAAATCAGCATATTAAAAATCAAGTAGCCGACGCCGCTATTAACGTAAAAGAAGGTAGCAGTTTGAGGGCTGCGCTGGATAACACAAAAATGTTTCCACCTATGATGATGCATATGATTGCGTCAGGTGAAAAGTCGGGCGAGTTACAGCAAATGCTAGCTCGCGCCGCAGATAATCAAGATAGGGAATTTGAAGCGCTTATTGGTGTCTCACTTAAGGTATTTGAACCCTTACTTATTGTATCGATGGCGGGCATTGTTCTGTTTATCGTTATGGCAATATTGCAACCAATTTTAGCATTGAACAATATGGTGAATATTTAATGAAAACACTTAATCGCAGTTCTGGTTTCAGTTTGATTGAAGTCATGGTCGTACTTCTAATCATCGGTATTATGGCCTCTATGGTTGCACCGCAAATCTTGGGTAACCAAGAAGAAGCGCAGCTTAAAAAAGCCGCTGTTGATATACAGCAAATGGAAAGTGCGCTTGAAATGTACAAGCTCCGCAACAACCGTTTCCCAACCACTGAGCAAGGCTTAGACGCCCTGGTAACCGCACCTACCATCGACCCAATTCCACGCAACTACCCTGAAGGTGGCTTTATCAAGCGTTTACCTGAAGATCCGTGGGGCAACCCTTACGCGCTAATTAGCCCAGGAGAGCTTGGCGTAGTCGATATTTTTTCAAACGGTCCAGACGGTGAGCCAGGCACTGATGATGATATTGGTAACTGGAATATCAACGAGTATTTGAACTAACTCTTATGCGAAGCAGCGGCAGTACCTACAAACACAATATAGGCTTCACCCTTTTAGAAGTCATGTTAGTACTGCTGCTAATGGGTCTAGCCGCTGGCTACGTCATGTTTAACGCTTTTGGGGCGAGTAAGTCTGACTTACTTAAATCACAAGCCCAGCGCCTGCAGGTCATTGTTGATATGGCCAGCGACTTCGCAGTGTTAAATCAGCAGCAGCTTGGTGTACGCTTTGAAGCGGACAAAAATGAATATTATTTTGTTTATTTAGACGACGATGACCAGTGGCAGCGCATAGAAGGTGAAAAGACCTATGAGCCCTACACCTTGCCCAAGCCCTTCACCTTCACCTTAAACCTTGATGACTTGCCGTGGGACGTTGAAGACCGACTGTTTGACCGTGAGTTGTTTGACGAGAATTTAAGCGTGTCTGACGAAGGCGTTGAGATAGGCAACGAAGAAGAAAAGAAGCTTCCTCCCCCACAAATTCTCATTATGTCGAGCGGCGAAATTACCCCTTTTACGCTGTCGTTTAACTATGAAGGTGATGATGGCGACGACCCCGTCTATTATAGCCTTCAAAACCAAGATCTACCGCCTTTAGTGCTTGAAGGGCCGCTGGAGCGTCCGTTATGAAGGCATCCATCTCTAAGCGCAAAGCAGCTGCAAAGACACCGTTGACAAGGTCGTTTTTCAAACCTGCACTGGGTAAAAGCAGCAATTTACCCTATGCCCCGCGCTACCAAACTGGATTAACCCTGCTTGAAGTGATGGTGGCGCTACTTATTTTTGCGCTTACCGGCACCGCCGTACTCAAAGCGGCAGGCGAGCATTTATCCAGTGTTGGGCAGATAGAGTCGGTGACCTTCGCCAACTGGGTGGCAAGCAACCGCTTAAACCAACTTCAGCTAGATACTACGTGGCCGCCTAAGAACAATTTGAAAGGTACCATGGAGATGGCCGATCGCACCTGGTACTGGCAACAAACCGTCACTAAAACCAATGACAATGATTTACGGTCTGTCACCGTTTCTGTCGGCGAAGACGAAAGCTACGACAGCTCCGTAACCTCTGTGACTACCTTTGTCGCAAAGCCGACGGCGGGAAATTAGTATGCAGCGCGGTTTTACGCTTATTGAAATACTGATAGCCATGGCCATTTTCACCCTCATCGGCTTGGCATCAACAGGTTTACTCACCACGGTTATCGACAGTAACGATATTTCAGAAGAGCGCTTTGCAAAGCTTCAACTATTACAGCGCGCCATGATCACCATTGAACGAGACCTTCAACAAGCAGTGCCTCGCGCAGTAAGAGTTAACGGTGAAAAACAAGAAGTGGTAATGGCGGGCGGCGAAACAGACGACAGCGAAGATGATGGCATTGGCTTTGTGCGCGGAGGCTGGCATAACCCTCAGCTAATGCTGCCAAGAAGTACCTTACAGTACGTCGCTTACCGCTTAAAAGAGAACAAGCTAGAGCGTTTATACAGTAACTATGTTGACAATGTTATTGGCTACGAGCCCAAAGTACGGGTGCTGCTAGAAGACGTAGAAAGTTTAAAAGTTGAGTTTCTTGCCACCTCGAACAGCAGTTCATTAGATGAGGATGACGATATCTCTTGGAGTGAGAGCTACAAGGGTTCAACACTTCCTCGCGCCGTAGCGGTAGAGTTTGTTAGCAAGGACTTTGGCAAAATTCGCAGGGAATTCACCTTAACAACGGGTGAATCATCATGAGCATAACAAACAATAACACGCCGCTAAAAAAGTACAGACAAGCGAGCTCAGCTATTGCAAAGCCGCAACTTGGCAATGCACCGGGCAAGCAGCAGGGTGTGGCGCTAATGATCGTTTTGATGATTGTGGCGCTAGTTGCCGTGCTGGCTACCGAAATGGGCACGCGGCTGCAGCTTCAAGTACAGCGCACCATGAACTTAAAAGACAATAATCAAGCCTACTGGTATGCCATGGGAGCTGAAGCGTTTGCAAGAAAGTCCATCCAATCTCTTGTTGAAGAAAGCCCTGAGGTCATTTCTATTAATCAACCTTGGGCGCAAGAATTTAGCTATCCGTTAGAAAACGGCGGCCTAACGGCAAACTTAGAAGACCTACAGGCCTGTTTTAATCTTAACGCTATCACATCGGGTAGCGCTTCGAATAACGCAAATAGCGCCTCGAGCAATACCACTGAGGCTATGGAAGCCTTTCACACTATGCTGCTATCACTTAGTGTTGATGGACTAGATAACTACACCGCTGACACGCTACGCGACAGTCTTGCCGACTGGGTGGATGACGACGACAACATGCGACCGTATGGGGCAGAAGACAGCGAGTATGAATCGAGAGAATTTCCATACCTTGCAGCTAACGGACCACTGGCATCAAAAAGTGAATTGCGTATTATTAACGGAGTGTCACCAGAATGGCTAAACGCATTACTGCCTTTAGTGTGTGTGATCCCAGATTACAGTGAGTTAAAAATTAACGTTAACACGTTAGAAGAAGAAGATGCACCGCTGCTGGCAGGGTTAACAGGGCTTGATATTCAACAAGCTGCAAGTTTGCTAAGCAGTCGCCCACAAAATGGGTGGGACGATACCAACGCGTTTTTAAGCGAACCGTCTATTCAGGCACTGAATTTAACAAGCTCTCGACAAGACTGGTTTTCAGTTAAAACTGAATATTTTATGTTGCATACAAAAACACAATACAACAAAGCAACCTTTAAGCTTTCCACCGTGTTTCACGCTAGCGCCGATAGCGGCGTTAATGTTGTGAATCGCGAGTTTGGGGGAACCTATTAATGGAACAATTATTGGTGCGTTTAGGCGCCAACTACACCGATCCGATAAGCTGGCTGGTTTATTCAAAAACAGAAGATGAAATTATTGCTTCTGGTGAATTGCCAAGTGCAGAAGACTTATCTACGCTAACCGAACGCGCAGGCCTGCGAAGCGTTATTGCTTTAGCTCCTAGCAGTGACATATTGCTCAAATGGGTAGAGCTACCGCCTAAAGCGGGTCGTAAGATACTCAGCGCTATCCCGTTTATGCTTGAAGACGAGTTGGCTACCGACATTAGCCAACAGTTCTTTGCCATTGGCCCTAAGCGTGGCGATGAGCAAGCGGTGGCGATAGTCAGTCACGAAAAGATGCTTCAATGGCAAGCTTGGTTAAGCGAAGCTGGTCTTTTCTGCGACACCATTATTCCTGACGTTCTCGCCGTTCCTGCAACGCCTAATGGCTGGTCGGTGCTCACATTAGGCGAGCAGTTACTGGTTCGCCAAGATGAGTTTAAAGGCGTTCAGGGCGAGCAAGCGTGGTTACTACCAACCCTTGTGCACTTCACTGCGCAGCAGGAAGCCCCGGTGACTATCACAAACTACGCGGGTATCGATTTAAGTAGCTTGCCCAATATCGAAGAAGCACAGGCACCACTTGAATTGCCCATGCAAGTATTGGCTAAAGAAGCCATGCAAAGCAGCTTTAACTTATGCCAAGGCGAGTACAAACTTAAACGCAAACGCAGCGGTGTGCTAAGCCAGTGGCGTGTAGCCGCTGTGCTCGCGGTACTTGCACTGTGTACCAGTCTTATTGATAAGGGCGTTACCCTTTATCAGCTAAAATCGGAAAACCAAGCGCTTAGCAGTGAAATAAATGCTGCGGTAAAAGCAGGCTTCCCCAATATTGGCACTTATCGCAACGTTCGATTAAAGCTACAAAGTGAGCTTGCAAAGCTAGAGCAGGGCGGCGGTGATGCCTCTATGCTTATTATGCTAGACCAGCTTGCGCCAGCATTCACAGCAACAGACGTTAAGCCTCAAACCTTGCGCTTCGACGCTTCGCGCACTGAAATTCGCATTCAGGCACAAGGTAAAAACTTTGAAGCGTTAGAGCAGTTTAAACGCAGCGCCGAAAACGCGGGTTTTGTGGTTGAACAAGGTGCTATCAATAACCGTGACAACGGCGTTGTAGGTACAGTGTCAGTAAGGAGTACGTCGTGAACGCACTTTTAGAAAAATACAAAGCCCTCACTGAACGTGAGCAAAAACTGGTGCTTATTTCCGCTGTTATGATTGCGATTGCGCTGTTTTATTTTGCTGTTTGGTCGCCACTTAATACTGCTTTAGACAAACAGAAGCAGCTGCTTGATAACCAGCAGTCGCTTTTAGTTTGGGTAAAAGACAGCGGTGCACGCGCACAGCAATTACGCCGCAGTACGGGCAGTAAACGCGCCTTTTCTGGCTCTTTACCCCAAGCGGTAAACCGCACTACCGCTCAGCACGACATTGCTATTTCACGCATGCAGCCTCAGGGTGATGAGCTTCAAGTGTGGGTAGATCAAGCGCCTTTTAACGCGGTTTTAGACTGGCTAAAAGCCATGGAAAACATGGGCGTAGTTATTCTTCAAGCCGATATTGCCGAAGCAGATGCCCCAGGCTATATCAAAATTCGCCGACTACAGTTAGGTAAAGCATGAAGTCGAAAGTTAGTTGGATAATAGGCGGCATTCTCGCCTTTTTATTGTTTGCCATCGCATACATGCCTGCAGTACAAGTGATTGGCCGACTGTCGCTGCCAAATAATGTTTCTATTAGCGGGGTCAGCGGCAGCTTATTTTCGGGTAAAGCGCAGACGGTGGTAGTGAATAGCCTGCCAATTAATAACGTAAAATGGGAGCTTAATCCGCTACACCTGTTACTGGGTAAAGTTAAGCTAGACCTCAAAGCAGGTAACATTCGCGATAAAAACGACATTGCCTTTGAAGGGCCTGTTACCACCGGGCTTTTTAGCCAAAATACGGTTAATACTGAAAACTTTACCCTTTACCTTCCTGTAGACAGAGTGCTTGCGCAGGTTCGCTTACCTCTGCCCGTTAACGCAGGCGGGCGCTTCAAGGTCTCGCTTAATGACCTAACCTTTGGTCCAGCGTGTGAATCGCTTGATGGTACGGGAGATTGGCTTAATGCAACGGTAGCCGGTACCCAAGGCCCCATTGATTTCGGCAGCTACTCTGCGACACTTCGTTGTGAAGGTGAAGATATTGGCATAATGGTGAACGAGCCTAATTTGCTAAGCTTATCTATGGATGCGGTTATACCGACAAACATGAAAAACATTCGAGTAAGCGGTAAATTTAAGCCTGATGCGAGCTTGCCCAATGAAGTACATCAAGCAGCACGCTTATTTGGCGCACCGGACAATAGCGGCTATATTGCTATTAAGCTTTAATTGGTAAAACACGTTAGTAATTACAACATAATGCGGACCCTGAGCCCAAACGATCAGGGTCAACTGGAATACACTCAACAAAGGATTGTACAATGAACAAACCTCTTTTAGCCGGCGCAGGTGTTACTTTAGTTGCGCTTGGTGTTGCCCCCTATTTTATCGGCTCTAGCGTTCACGAGAATGTCAACGCAGCAGTAAACGAAATGAATGAACAAGCCGTCTACTCGGCCGAAGTACTTTCGTACGACAAAGGCTGGTTTTCGACAACGGCAGAAATCAAACTTGCTGTCGACTTTCAAGCGCTAATCAATGCACAAAATCTCGATGCAGCTGAAATGCCTATTGAAGAAAACCCTAGCGTTACCGCTACCTTGGTTGCTCATCACGGCCCTGTATATTTTGGCGACGGTGTAGGATTAGGCCGTGTTCACTACACGGTGTTTATTGATGGAGATAAATTAAGAGAGTACGTTCAATGGGATGCGCAACAACCCATTTATCACAATGAAGGCGTGGTTGGACTATTTGGCGGTCTCAGCTACGCAGATGTTATTCCAGCCCTTAGCGCAACCAATGAGGAAGAAGGTTTCACCCTGCTTTTCTCTGGCTATAAGGGTGAAGCTGCACCTGATGGCGACCAGACGTTATATACGTCTTTTGGTGAATCGCTAAGCATCAATGCTGATGAGTTCTCGATGAAATTATCCAATTTATCCATGGATGTAAGCTATGACGGCAGTATGGTAGAGGCCTTCAAGGGCGACCTGTTTGAATCGAAAGTCAAAGCACTTATCGAAAATATGGAAGTTACCGGCCTTGAAGCAGGAGAAACGGTAAAGCTTGAGAATATTGCCCTTGTAACAGACACCGAAATTGATGAAGACAGCAACACAGCCAATGTTTACGTGGAATACGCTATTGATAAGGTAACGGGGCCCGACCTTGAAGCCTCTGACATGGTGTTAGGTGTTGCCCTAAATAACTTAGACGTTGATTTCATCAAAGCTTACCAAGATTTTAGCAATACATCACTGCTCGTGCCCTCAGAAGAAGTCCCCGCCAAAATGATGGAATTTATTGAGGCTAACTTGCTTACTCAGCTTAAAGCAGAGCCTGAGCTTAACATTACCAAGCTTAAAGCAACCTTACCTGAAGGCTCGTTTAACGCCTACGCAAATACCAAGTTAGTTGGTATTGATGCGCTGCCAGGTACGATGGAAGATGTGGCTTATTGGGTAACACACTTACTGGCCGATGCACAAGTAACCGCCGACAAAGCCTTTGCGCAAAGCGTAGCGTCTGGCTACATGATGGGGCAGTTAATGGCAACGCCGCAAGCGCAAAATATGTCGGCAGAAGAGCTTGAAGCCGCTGTCGAGCAGCAAACCCCAATGGTTTTAAGCACCTTTGCTCAGCAAGGCTTGATAAAAGAAACCGAGAATGGTTACGAGACAAAATTAGTGCTTAAAGATGGCAAAGCCAGCGTTAACGGTACGCCTATTCCGCTACCTTTTGCTCCTCAATAATTGTCAGCACAAGCTAGAAAAGCGTAAACCGAGCATCGCAAACGCTTTACGCCAATGCGAGGCGCGCCAAACCTTGTTTTTGGTCATCCATGATTGAAAATATTGGGGATGGTTGTAAATGCAGAGCGTAATTGACAGCGCAGAGCGTAATTGAAAATGCAGAGCAGTGCGCTCTGCATTTTTATTCCTGCAATTAAGGTGACTACCACCTCAACCCTTTCGATTAACTGGTCTAATATACTGACTGAAATACCCAGCCTATCTCTATTGAACCTAATCTCCTGACTTCTCAGACAGGCTGATATTCATTAAATCCTCAGCGGCATATACACGACCTTCAGCCACAACAGTAATCGCCTCGGTAAGCGCGTCAAGACCCGCCTCGCTGCGCTTCATAATATGAGATAGGAGAATCTGTTTGGCCTTAGACTGCTCTGCAACGTCGATAATTTGTTGGGGTGTCATATGCAGGTTCTTTGCATTTTTATTTGCGTCATCATCGATGGCGTTATGCAGAACCAAAAGGTCGACATTTGCGGCAAAACGAGCAAGGTTTCCCTGCTTATCGTTAGTATCGCCAGAGAAAACCACTTCGCAACCATTGGCGCTTACCTTCCATGCCAGCGCAGGTATGGGGCCGTGATTTACTGCCATTGCCTTAACATTAATATTATCGCTCACACTCTTCTTAAACGGTTGCTCAAAAGATGCCGTTCCTATGCTTTCGGTGGATATCGTATAGTCGTCGTGACCTTCTATGGTGTAAGAAGACAGATATTTAAACGCACCTTCTTTACCAATTAACGAAGATACATAGGCTTTCGTGGAAGGCATAATGTCGTTGCCGTCCGGCCCCATAATCGTCAGATTCTCCGTGCGTTTAGTGAAGTAACTACCCTTCACAAAACTCGGTAAATCCACCGCGTGATCGGTATGCAAGTGAGAAAGCAAAATCACTTCTAATGATTCAAATGACGCTCCCGCGGCGCCAAACTGAATACTGCTGCCACTCCCGGCATCTACCAATACCCGAGCTTTGTCATCTACCCATACCACATAGGCACTAGAAGATCTGCCATCATCCAGTTCAGGTCCACCCGACCCTAGTACTTGCACAGAGACATTGTGACAGGCAAGTTGCGTAGCGCTTTGAGTCGCGTTTTCGGCTGCGACAGCGGTTAGAGACGATGCCTGCGCTAAGGATGAAAACGACAACATGGCAGTGATTGTCATTGTAATCAATGATGTGACATGCGTTTTACGAACTTGCTCTTCATGCTTTTTGTAATCAACACCTAATCCTAAACTGCCTAACATTCCTTTTAAGTCCGCCATAGCTATCGCCTTATTTTATTCGCTACACTTTATACATGGGTGCCTGAACAAAAGACCGTTTACTGCACAAAAACCGTTCAATTTATTGGTGAGTCCTTAAGTCTTTTTTCCAACAGCCCCAAAAAAAATCGTCCGGCAGTCACTAACCTCGCCCTGGGAGGCTTCGTGGTTACAACAGCGTGAAGTCACCACAGAACGGGATTGAACAAAAAAGGCGAGCATAAAGCCCGCCTCTCTTCTTATTGAACTGAACAACAGCACATTACTCAGCTGATTTTTCAGCTACCATGATGGTTTTGATATTCACAAACTCACGCATACCATACCCACCGTGCTCACGGCCATAGCCGCTATCTTTTACGCCACCAAAGGGTAGGTTAGGCTGGGCTAACGAGTAGCCGTTGATATTTACCATGCCCGTATCGAACTCGTCTTTAGCAAGTTCTACCGCTTTGTCAGTATCTGTACTAAAAATACCGCCGCCTAAACCATAGCGAGAGTCGTTCGCTACCTCCATGGCTTGCTTATCATCACGTGCGCGTATTAATGAGGCTACGGGACCGAACAGTTCGTCATCGTATGCAGGCATACCAGAGGAGACGTCTTCAAGTACCGTTACCGGGTAGAAGTACCCATCCGAATCTGGGATCTCGCCACCTAACGTTAACGATGCACCGGCATCTAGCGACTTTTTCACTTGCTCATGAAGCTCATCACGTAAATCTTCTCTCGCCATTGGACCTAAGTCGGTATTCTCATCGGTGGGGTCGCCCACTTTAAGTTTTTTACACTTCGCGACGAATTTATCTCTAAATTCATCATATACGCTATCGACTACAACAAAGCGCTTCGCAGCAACACAAGTTTCGCCGTTATTGATCACACGACCTTGAATACACATCTCTACCGCATTATCGATATCTGCATCTTCAAGTACCACAAAGGCGTCGTTACTACCTAACTCCATTACGGTTTTCTTCGATAAACTGGCGGCTTCTTTTGCTACCTGTTTACCAACTTCATCACTACCGGTAAAAGTTACGCCACGAACATATTTGTGTTTTATTAAGTCACTGGCCGTACTGCCGTCTATAAGCAGCGACTGATAAACATTTTTCGGGAAACCCGCATCTTCATACATTTGTTGAATAGCCTGGGCCATACCAAATACATTCTGCGCGTGTTTAAGTACCGTTGTATTACCCGCCATAATGTTCGACACACTGTAGCGAATAACCTGGTATAACGGGAAATTCCAAGGCTGAATACCTAAGATAACGCCAATGGGTTGATAGGTAATAATAGCGCGACCACCTTCGAAGATACGGTGCTCATCTTCTAGCATTGATGCACCATGCTCGGCGGTATAACGACATATTTGTGCACATAATTGCACTTCTTGCTTACCCTGCGCCGTTACTTTCCCCATTTCTCGGGTCATTAAGCTTGCAAGGTCATCAATGCGTTCTTCCATTAAGTCAGCAAGGTTGTTTAGCAAATCGGCGCGGGTTTCAAATGATGTACGGCGCCAGTTCAAGTAAGCTTCTTGTGAGCGTGTTACGGCTTGCTCTGCGTCCTCAGCTGACATCAAATGATAATGATCGATCTTTTCACCTGTAGCAGGGTTGTAGGTATTGATTGTCTCACTCATTGTCACTCTCCTTAATCCGTTTGGTCTAAAGATGGTGCAACTAAAAAGCCAAGGTGCCACAAAAGTTTTTAGTCAATATTTTCAATGATTTAAGATTAAAAGCAAGTGTGGCGCGTAAAAGATAAAGTAAAACTAATTGGAAAAGATTCCCTAACGCGGTAAAGATTTCAGAGCGAGTGCTCAGTATTTGAGGCTGATCACAATGTATTGCTTAAACCCAAGAAAAACTCACCATTATCGAAGATGTTAGTGAGTTTTCGGTGAATTCCAGCCTTTTACTGTATCTCGAAGAAGTAACCCAGATTTACGGTATTTTTATGAAAGGGAGGTTAGTCGGTATAAAGATCGGGAAAGTGAAACTTCGCCATAGCGAGGGTTAACGCGACTTCATAGACGCTTTGTCGCGTGGCGTGATTTAAGGTGAGAAGTCCTATAGCTCCGCCTTTTTGTTTCACGTTGACCGTATCGAAAAGCTTATCCATTACTGCCCCTAGCTCTTCACCGCGCTGCAATGCCTGATACACACTAACGGGTATAGGCAGGCTGGCGCTTCTTGAAACCGACCAATGCCCCTCGTGATATATCGCTACATAAGCAAATGTTGCAGGGCCATCTTCGAAAACGTCGACACCGCCTTCAATCGCCACGTACCAAGCATCGGTTAACCCGCCTTGATGGTGTGCAAGCATGGCTTTAATACGATTGATGGCACCTAGGCGGGTTTCATCTTCATTCATAGGCTGGTCAGGTACGCCACTTGGCACTGCCATACCTTGTGCATCAAAATCATGCTCTAACGTGTCAGATAGAGTGTTGAGTGCCGCATTCACTTTTACCGGGTTTATCGACCCAACGTAAATTGTATCTGAGACCATTTGCTTTCGTCCTTCAAAAACGTGCTTTTGCGACATTAGTCACTGGATTTGCTTTGATATCTTCAAGCATCAAACGATAGTCTCGCACTGCCGGGAATTCACTAATATTGCGATTAGGCAACGTGCTGTCTGGGTTATCTACTGCCAGTAAATGCTTAATACCGTAAGTCTTAGCTGCATTCAATATAGGAAGAGAGTCATCGACGAATAACGTGCGACTGGCGTCAAATTCAACCCGGGCTTGTAATCGCTCCCATAGCAGCTGAGATTCTTTTGTCACACCAAACTCATGGGTAGAAATTAAGTTATCAATGTGAGAATCAAGCTGAGTATGCTCAATTTTAAGCGCCAAACTATGGGGGTGAGCATTGGTGACCAGTACAACTTCTCTGCCCGATGCATGGAGCGCATCAAGGAATGGAATGGTGTCTTCGCGAAGTGCCAATAAATGGGCGAGTTCCCGTTTTAGCGGCATAAACTCGTTTTCTAAGTCGAGTGCCAGTGACTCGGCCCAATAATCGAGGCAATACCACTGAATTTGACCAAACACTGCCTCGTAGCGCTTAGACATTTCTTGCTGAGTTTGCGCCTCTGAAACCCCTCGTAATTCAGCCAGACGCTTTGGTAAATGATGCAACCAGAACTGATTGTCATAGTGAAGGTCCAACAGGGTACCGTCCATATCGAGTAGTACAGTGTCTATTTCATTCCAGGGCAGAAAGGGCAAGCGATTTTCCTTATAATGAAGTAAGCTAATAAATTGTATACAAGTATGATAACAAAGTTGTAGCGAGAGACATGCCGAAAATTGATCCGAACAAGCCGTTACCACACATTCATTCTCGTGAAATCGTAGCCCAAAGCAAGCTCTTTAGGGTAGAACGCCTAGACCTTGAGTTTTCTAATGGCGCCACCCGTGAATTCGAACGAATGGCAGGGGGTAACCGGGGCGCTGTAATGATTGTCCCTATGCTAGATGAAAATACCATGGTTTTAATTCGCGAATATGCTGCGGGCACACATTCGTATCAACTTGGTTTCCCAAAGGGCCTTATAGACCCCGGCGAGACCGCTATTGAAGCTGCCAACCGCGAACTTCAAGAGGAAGCAGGATTTGCTGCTAACGATCTCATTGAACTTCACCAAGTGAGTATGGCCCCCACGTTTTTCAACGCCAATATGACCATTGTATTGGCTCGCGACTTGTATCCCAAACAACTAGAAGGCGATGAACCCGAGCCTCTTGAGGTGATTCATTGGCCTTTAGACGAAGCAGATGCTTTACTTGCTCGAGAAGACTTTATAGAAGCACGCTGTATTGCCGCGCTGTTTTTAGCTCAAAAGTGGTTTAAGGAACAATAAACATGCCCGATGACGCCCATGCCGACCTACTAGAACTTGCAAAGAAAATTGCCGTTGAAGCTGGTGAAGCCGTATTAGAAGTCTACGACAAAGGTGAGTTTGACGCTTACCAAAAAGAAGACGAGTCCCCTGTCACCAGCGCAGATTATTTGGCAAATGATATTATTAATAAGCGACTAAAAGCCGCTACACCTGATATCCCTATTCTTTCCGAAGAGAATAAACACGCAAGTTTAGAAGAGCGAAAGCATTGGCCACGTTATTGGCTTATAGATCCTATTGACGGTACACAAGAATTCATCGCCAGAAGCGGTGACTTTGCCGTTAATATTGCGTTAATTGAAAATAATGAGCCCACCATTGGGGTTATATTTTGGCCGCCAGGTCAGTCTTTGTATTACGCCGAAAAAGGGAAGGGTGCATTTAAGTCTTCTCCTGATGGCGACCACCCCATAAAAGTACGCAAGCTAGACGACCCCAAAAGCAGCGTTGTTATGATTGCGATTAGTCGTCGTCAGTCTCGCGAAAAAGTGTTAAGTAGAATGTGCGCTAGGCGCGTATACCAAACACTACCGTTAGGCAGCTGTTCGCTGAAAGCCTGTTTCATTGCTGAAGGCAAAGCCGATGTATTTATGCGAATCGGCATTACCGGTGAATGGGACACAGGCGCATCTCAGTGCATAGTCTCTGAGGCAGGCGGTAGCATTGCCGCAGCTAACTTTGAACCGCTTACCTACAACCAGCGTCATTCGTTAGAGAACCCAGATTTTGTAGTAATGGGCGATCAACGGGTGCCTTGGCAAGACGTTGTCCAGTATGATGACTTCGTAAACCCACATACGCATTAGCACGTAACAAATTACATAGCGCAGCGTGCTAACCTACGTATAATAGCGTAGTAATGTTGCTGGGCCACATTACTCTGGTCGTGGTTAAATCAAGCCAGATGGAACCAATTTGTAAAAGGAGTAACCTATGATGACTACACGTATTCGCACGTTGTCGACAGCATTGCTCGCTTGTGGGCTAGCATTTCCCGCTGCAGCCGACTGGTCAATTGACAGCGAAACAAGTGTGCTGCATTTCTTATCTACGAAAAACGCACAAGTTACAGAAGTTCATAAGTTTGATAGCTTCAACGGCACCCTGTCTGATAGCGGTAAGTTAAGCGTTGCGGTAGATTTATCGTCTGTAAATACAGCGATTGATATTCGCAATCAGCGAATGCAAGACATGCTATTTAATGTATCAAAGTTTGCACAAGCAACATTTGAAGCTAACCTACCTGAGTCGATGATGAATCTGAAAGCAGGTGAAGTGGCAAACGGAAACGTGGATGGCATTTTAGTGCTTCACGGCAAGGCGGTCCCTACATCATTTTCAGTAACCGCAAGTAAGGTAGATAAAGGTACATTAACCGTATCAACTACCGCACCTACGCTTATTAAAGCCGAGTCATTTGGTCTCGCAGAGGGTGTCGCGGCACTTCAAAAGATTGCTGGCCTGAAGAGCATTACAACCACTGTACCTGTTACCTTCGCGGTAACGTTTGAACAATAGTAAGGGTGCAATGTGCGCAAAGAGGAACCTCGCGCCTTAAGGTAGCTTGAACACCTCGTGCTAATGTGCAACTGACCTCTTATTTCGTAAAGGTATAAAAAACCGCACTTCATGTGCGGTTTTTTAATTCTCGAAACAAAATCAACCTATTGGGTGTTATTAGAAAGCCTGTAACGCATAGGCAAGGGCTTTTCACTGAGCGTCTGTACCGGCATGTTCTGCCATGTATTTTCCGGTAAAGCAGGAACTTCAGCGTTATGCTGTGAAATAGCAAAGTAGTCCATGGCCACACGTAAACGCTTCAGGGCTTTGCATTCCTTTACCTCTTGGTCGATAACAAACACACCCCACCGACGCATTGCTAAGCCCAGCTTATCGCTACTGGTTAAACGAATAACCGGGGCTGCTAACACCATGCCTACCAATACCGGCAGCAGCCACATAAATAGCGATGGCGTGAAATAAAACGTGGTTACGCCCCACGCCACTGCTAGACAACTCATTATCTGCGTGTGCTTGATAGCTACCGTCCAAGGTACTTTGCGACCTTCCCGTTCTTGCGCTTCCCATTTAACTGAATGACCGACGAACACACTAATAACAAAGTAGCTGTGATAAAACATCATCAGCGGCGCAATAAGCACAGCCATTGTTAGCTCTAATGCTGCGCCTTTTATCAGCGCCCACGCGCCGCCAAACTCGCTGCGACGCTTCATGAGCGCAAGAGCAATACCCAAAAGTTTAGGTAGGAATAATAAGGCCGCCGTGCCCCACATGGTCACCATCATCATATCTTGGCGTGCCACCTGCCAGCTAGGGAATAATTGGTATTCAGACACGAAGAATTCCGGTACCGACGTAGCGCGAATAAGCGCATCTGCCGTGCCTAACGCCAGCATACAAAACAATATAAGCGAAGAAATGTAGGCAAAGGCACCAAACAAAAAATGCAGTCGGTTGGCCATTTTCAAGCCTTTCACGTTTAATAACCCTAGGTGCTGTATATTGCCCTGCACCCAACGGCGGTCGCGGATGGCGTAGTCGACAATATTGCTTGGCACTTCTTCATAACTGCCCGTGGTGTCGGTGAGCAAGTAAGCTTGCCAGCCTGCTCGGCGCAATAGCGCCGCCTCGACAAAGTCGTGGCTTAGAATTTCACCGCCAAAGGGAGCGCGACCTTCAAGGGTAGGAAGCCCACAATGCTGCATAAATGGCGCTATACGTATAATGGCATTGTGCCCCCAATAGTTAGCACTGTCGGTTTGCCAAAATGACAACCCAGTGGCTAACATAGGGCTATATAAGTGCGCCGCGAACTGCACAAAGCGCCCGAAGAAGGTATTTTGACGTACCGGCATAGGAATAGTTTGGACAAGCGCCGTATCTGGGTTTTGCTCAATACGACGAGCAAGGTCCTGCATACGCTCCCCCGTCATCACGCTATCGGCGTCTAATACAATCATCGACTCATAGTTAGCACCCCAGCGCTCGCAGAATTCTTTAAGATTACCTACTTTTCTATGCAGGTTCTTTTCTCGTCTGCGATAGAACACCTGGCTTGAATACCCACCAAGACGTTTTTTCAAACGTGTGAAGGCACGAAGCTCTGCATCCGCTTTCGCCATATCACGGGTGTCGCTTAGCATATAAAAATCAAACTGCGCGCTATTGTCGCTATCCATCAGTTCGCGAATACATGCTTCAAAACCCACCATAATGCGACGAGTATCTTCGTTGTATACCGGCATTACTACGGCGTGCTTTTGCCCAAGTGGTGTAGCGGAATCTGGCTGCGCTTGGGTTCGGCGCAAGCTTAACGGGTCAATGTTGAAAAGCTGTAAGAAGAATCCAATAATCCCCGTCCAAAATGCCATACATAGCCAAGCAAACAGGGTTAACCCCAGCCCCAGCTGTGCAATTTCTAAATTGGTGAGGCCGTTAGGTAAAAATATTTCGTATAAACTCCAACCGGCCAGCGCCGTGCTTGGAATCACTAGCATTGCCATGATAAACAAACGCATATGCTCTCCTTTTAAGATGAAATGTGACCCGCGCTTTGCGGTGTCGCTTTTAACCTGAGGCACGGCTTTAGCCTCGTTAGATAATGCTGTATTTGTGCGCTTAGTTTGGTTGATAGACATAATTCCACACCTCACTGACACGTTGCCCGTCTTGCTCGATGTAAGCACGCATATCAACCGTTTGCTTCTCGTTCGGTTTAACAAAGAAAGTAGCGCGCCATTCCTGTCCATCGGCTACGGGGTAAAGGCGCTGCTTAGAGATTGCGCCATTAGCGCCTTGAACCACTAGTTTCATAGATTTTTCATCAAAACTAAGAGACTGCGGTGCGCTGAAATCTACACTAAACTGACGGGTATTATTCAAACTGTCGTCTTTAAATTCGTCACCTGGCAGAACCGCTTTACCTTGGCGAGTGCGCACTACTGACGCCAGTTCGCTAACGAATGGGTTTTGCTCAACGGTTTTAAGATCGTAGGAAAAGTACAGCGACTCACCGGAATTAAAGGGCTTTTCAGGCGTCCAGAACGCCACAATGTTGTCGTGAATCTCAGATTTTGTAGGTATCTCGACGACTTCAAGACGACCTTTTTCAAAACCTTCTTGGGGGGTAACCCAAAGACCTGGACGTATGTGATAGTTAGCTTCTGCATCTAAGTAGTTATCCCACTCACCATCGCGCTGCAGCATACCGAAACCTTTGGGGTTCGTATCGCTAAGCGAGGTCACTTGAAGGCGAGCTGGATTTGTAAGGGGGCGCCAAATCTCTTCACCCGCGTGGGTAACCATAAGTACGCCATCGCTGTCGTGAACTTCCGGACGATAATCGTCGTGGCGCTTCTCTGTATTTTCACCGTACAGGAACATACTGGTGAACGGCGCGATGCCTAGCTTGCTCACATCATCTCGTGCGAACAACCAGCTTTCCACTTTAACACTGGTATCGATGTCGGGCTGAATAACAAACTTATAAGCGCCGGCTACCGACGGACTTTCTAAGCGCGCGTAAATAGTAATTGGTTTGCCTTCGTCAGGCTCGATAATCCAAAACTCGGTAAAGTGAGGAAACTCTTCCCCTTTCGCGAGCGCCGTATCGATAGCCAGCCCGCGGGCCGATATGCCATATACCTGATTTTTACCAACAAGGCGAAAATAAGAAGCACCTAAAAATACAGCAAACTCGTCTTTATACTCTTCATTTTTAAGTGGGTAGTGAACGCGAAAACCCGCAAAGCCCGACTTATCATCGGTCAACCCTGCCAACGCTGATGCTGAACCATCGTAGTTAAACATCTCACTGTTAAACGCAAGGCGCTCAGGTTTATTACTTTCGCCTATCGTATGAATGGTCACCGGGTATTCGTACAGAAACCCTGGGTGGAAAAATTGCAGCTCATAGTCGTTTTCACCGTGCCAAAGACTTTGCTCGGGTTTAAAGCGAATAGAACGATACGTTGTGTAGTCAATTTCTTTTAACTTGCTGTTTAGCCCATGATCGTCTTGCTCATAGCTCTGATTGGCTGATTGACGAGCCGCATCAATAATAGATTGTAAAATTGGCGATGTTTTCTGTGGCTGATTGTCTTTATTAACCTCAACAGCCCCTGCCTGATGAAATGTCACTAACGCGATAACGCTGGTCATCGCCAAAAGAATGCGTGACAACCCTAACTGTCGGGGCTTACTCGCACTCTTTTTTGAAACTTTATTAAAAATAAAAACTGGCTTAGCCATCCGTCCTCTCCTTATGAAAACAATGGTTGTCCAGGTGGCTATGAGGCTTTGGCTTGCTATCCGAGTTATCGAAAAAAATTAGCGTAAGTAATCAAATTAAAAGACTTTACCAAAGCGTTCGTGATTCAAACCACACGAAGAAAGGTGCTCTACTCCTTTCTTATTCACCCTATCGTTGTGAAGTAAACGCCCTGTCAAAACGGTAGGAGTGAAAATTGGACAACGCATAAGCACTTCAGCAAAAGCCGTTCCAATACGAAGAAGCGCTGCGTTACTTTATATTTTTCACAATACTTACAATGATTTACTTCTAATTTAATTGAGTTACAGCGGGTAACCTTGTTTTGTAAATATGTCGAGAGGGTTAGACAAAAGGTTAATTGTTGGTTTTTAGCGACACCCAAACGTGCCAACTTTTACTCGCGGTATAAAAAAGGTGCGAAATATCATGAATTCAGCGTTGTGACATTATTTAGGCGAAGTGAAAATTACGCATATTTATTAATGACATATAGGAAAATCACCGGTTAGTAACAGTACGCATGATCGGTGTTGGCAAAGGCTTTGCTACTCACCATGTTGATAATTAAATCGGACACGATTTCTTTACGGAAATAGAAACGGTGGCGTGAAGCATTGTTATGCCATCAACACAGTGACTTGTTAGCAGCACGTTATTTGCGCTTAATCTATGACACATGGGTATTGCGTAAGTAGAAGCAAGTAGCTGAAAACATTAAGGAGTTATCACATGCGTAAAACAATCACACTTATCACGGCAGCACTTGCTGCGGCAACACTTCCTCTTTCAGCAATGGCTGACAAGCCTGACTGGCGTTACGTAGAAGGTGGTTACACCAAAATGGACTTTGACAACAACGAGTCTTTTGAGCCAGACGGCCTAACGGTTAATGGTAAATACCTGTTAAACAGCAACTGGTACCTAAACGGTGAGTACAGTTTTTTCGAAGAAGGTAACTTTGACTTCGACATGCTTACGCTAGGTGCTGGCTATCGTTTACCCGTAAACGCAACAACTGACGCCTACTTTGGCGCTAACCTAGAGCGTATAGACGGTGACGTAAATGACGAAACGGGCTATAGCATTAATGCTGGCCTGCGCTCAATGATTACAGAGCAAGTTGAGCTAGCCGGTGAAGTGGGTTACTACGACGTAGATGATGGAGAAGCATCATTTAGAGTAGGTGCAAATTATTACATTACGCCGCAATGGGCTGTGGGAGCTAACTACAGAGTTATTGATGACCTAGACATTATGCAGGTTACTGCACGATACGCGTTTTAAGCCTCCCTCTCCTCAGGTAGGTTGCCGGGTTGCTCGACCCGGCTTTTTTGGTATCTATTCTGTTTCGTCACTAGGCTGAATATCTTCCTTTCGCTTAATATCCACGCTTTCATGAAGTTCTGAATACACCAAAACCGCGTCACCTTGCTTCAATCTCTCTAACACTTGCTGCACCTTCACCTCTAGGGCAACCTCTTGCTCGCCATAATCGGTGCCTTCGCGCAGAACAAACGCTTCTGCCAAACTGTAAAGTGTATCGGCTTCTAGCGCATCTATTGGAATTATCATTCAGGCTCCTGAAAGTATGTTGCGTTTATCGTGTTTACACTATGTGGTATTTATCGGTTTAGATAGCCACAGGTGGTATTCACCGGCAGGGCTTCACTAACAAAGCGTTTCACGCGGTCATGCAGCCAAACCTTGGGATTTAATACAGAGCCCTGCATGAACCCTACGTGACCACCTCGCTCGCTAAGCTCTACCGTCACATTACGCGCAAGCTCTTCTTCTTGAGGCACAATTAGGTGGTTCATAAAGGGGTCATCGATGCTGTGCAGGACTAACGTAGGGCAATGAATTGCGCTTAAAAAATGATAAGCACTGCATTTTTCATAGTAATCTTGAGCGTCTGCGAAACCGTGCAGTGGCGCGGTGATCTTCTCGTCAAACTGCGTAAAACTGGTTATCTCATGCACATCGCTTTTCGTTAACTGAATGAGCTTGCGATAGTCAATGTACTCCATCTTCTTAAGCAATGTGTTTTTCATGCTAGTAAGCAGATACTTTTGATAAACCCTAGAAAAGCCTTGGTTTATCGATTTAGCGCATTCAGACAGTTTTAGCGGAGAGGAGATGGCCACGGCCGCTTTTAGCCATTTTTGAGCTGGGTTTTCACCAAGTAATTTCAGCAGCATATTGCCGCCCAGGGAAAATCCAATGGCGACTTTAGGAATACGTGGGAACTTATCGTGCAGCCACTCCAAGAAATAACTGGGATCTTCGGTTTCACCGCTGTGATAGGCTCGCGATTTCAAATTTGGTACACCGCTACAGCCACGGTAATGCATCATTACCACCTGCCAGCCATTCACAGAGAGCTGCGCCATCATATCGTTAGCATAATGAGACTTAATACTGCCCTCTAGGCCATGAAACATCACGACTATGCCTGAGGTTTCTTGCGGTTTGGGGCCCCAAGCGACATCTACAAAGTCGTCATCGGGTAACGTTAAGCGCTCCATGTCGTAAGACAAAGGTAAACGCTTTTGAATAAAACGCGGCCAAATAGTCTGGACGTGACGGTTTTTCGCCCATCCCGGCACCTTAAAGCTGCTTTTTATTATTTTTCCATGCGATAGCGCTGATTTACTCATTGTTATTTCTTATTGTGTTTTTACGATAGTTGTTTGATCACAAGGCTCACCAAACGTCGAGCCTCGCTATTGTCGCGAAGCGAGTAGGCATTAATTAACGCTGCGATAGATGCGTTAAATATATTTGAAGAAGATAGCTGCGCCTGCCCTAAGTATGTTACCGATTGCCCGTTAAACGATGTAACGATATCGCGCTGCTGCGCTCGTTCAAGTTCAAGCTCTTCTTCTTTTAGCGCATCATAAACGGCTTTGTCCCCCCCGTTATCAGGGTGTGCGGCTTTTCGTTTGGCTCTATGGGCTTGCAATGTTGAATCCGTTGGGGCCGCGGCCTCAATAACCGCCTTAAGCTGAGGCAAGTTTATAATGGTATTGTTCTCTAAGCACCAACATATCAGCAAGAGAATGTTTACATTCACCTTGTGATTGTCTTGCAGCAAAATAGCAAGCGGCGCCATGTCCCCTTTGGTATAGCGAGAAACGCTGTACGCCCAGAACGCACTGATCTCAAGATTAAGCGGTTGCATTGTCGTACTCTTCTCGTTTTAGCTCAATTTGCTCTTGCGCATCCAGCCACGCCATCTCTTCTTCTTCAAGCTGCTGTTTAAGCTGGGTTTGCTTGTCGAGCAAGGCCATTAGTTCGGCTTTTTTATCGTCGCTATAAAGCGTGGTATCTGCCAGCGCTTCTTCTACGTCTGCAAGTTGTGCACTGCACTTTTCCATGGCCTTTTCGTGTTTGTCGATGGCTTTTTTGAAAGGTGCTACCGTTTGCCTGAACTCAGCTTCACGGCGTTTTTCTTCTTTACGGTCTACTTTACGTTCTGGCTTACTCGGCTCACCAGAGGCTTGCTGTGCTTCGTCCTTGGCGTCGCTATTGGCTTTCGCCTTTTCTGCGGCTTGCTGCTTTAAGATCCAGTCGCGATAATCGTCTAAGTCGCCCTTGAAGGGTTCAACCTCTTTGCTATCAACAAGATAAAAATCTTCGCACACCGATGACAATAGGAAGCGGTCGTGCGACACAAGGACCATGGCGCCTTCAAAGCCCTGCAGCGCGATATTAAGGGCATGACGCATTTCTAAATCTAAATGGTTAGTGGGTTCATCGAGTAGCAACAAGTTAGGCTTTTGATAAACAATTAACGCCAGCACCAACCGGGCTTTTTCTCCACCCGACATGGGGGCTACAGGCGCTAAGGCCTCGTCACCATTGAAACCAAACCCGCCGAGGTAATCGCGAAGCTGTTGTTCTGTAGCTTTCTCGTCGATGCGCTGCAAATGCAAAAGGGGCGTGGCATTGGCATCTAGCGTTTCCAACTGATGCTGGGCAAAGTAGCCAATTTTTAGGCCTTTTGCCGTATTAAAAACACCTTGCTTAGGCGCATGCACGCCAGCAAGCAGTTTGATCAATGTAGACTTACCTTGCCCGTTGCGCCCTAAAAGCCCAATTCGACTACCCGGCACCAAGTTAAGCTTTACCTGCTGCAACACAATATGCTCATCGTAACCCAGCTGAATTTTTTCCATTTGAACTAACGGGTTCGGAAGCGCGGTGGGCGGCGCGAATGAAAAACTAAACGGGCTTGCCATATGGGCAGGCAATAGCGTTTCCATTTTTTCTAACTGTTTAATTCGGCTTTGCGCTTGCTTCGCTTTACTCGCTTTGGCTTTAAACCGCGTAATAAAAGAGTTTAGGTGCGCAACCTTTTGCTGCTGCTTTTCATATTCAATATTTTGCAGACGTATACGCTCGGCGCGCTGGGTTTCAAAAGACGAGTAGTTACCGGTATAAGTAACGAGTTTTTGTTGTTCAACACTGATAATTTGCGCCACTGTGTTGTCGATAAATGCCTTATCGTGTGATATCAATAGCAACGTGCCAGCATATCGCTGCAGCCATTTTTCAAGCCATATTACGGCGTCTAAATCTAAGTGGTTAGTAGGCTCATCCAGCAGCAGTAAGTCAGACGGACAAAGCAGCGCTTGGGCGAGGTTTAATCGCATACGCCAGCCACCAGAAAAGTCACTCACCGGTGCGTTCAGCTGTGCATTAGTGAACCCGAGGCCTGAAAGGATGGTCGCTGCGCGGGCTTCCACATCATAAGCCCCAGCTTGTTCGAGCTGCCCATGAATTTGGCCTATTTTCACACCATCACCACTCTCTTCAGCGGCTTCTAACTGGGCCTGTAAGTCACGTAAATGTTTATCACCGTCCACCACATAGTCGATGGCCGTACGCGTCGTTGCGGGGGTTTCCTGCGCCACGCTTACTATGCGCCAATCACTGGGTACGCTACAGTCGCCCGCATCCACACTCAGCTCGCTACGTAACAGTGCGAAAAGTGTAGATTTCCCGCAGCCATTACTGCCAATTAGCGCCACTTTATGGCCCGGAAACACCTGTGCCGACGCCTCTTCTAGCAGCATTTTACGACCGCGTAGTAGGGATACGTTTGAAAGCTTTATCATAAGCAACCTGTGATGGAACAAACTTGGCCGCGTATAATATCAAAAACTTAAGGCAAAAGCTGATCAACAGGCAGCATTTCAAGGTATAATATTGGCGAAATTCATCAAAGGTGTATGTATGTCAAAACGTGTAAAACGCCGGTTTGTGGCCGGAGCTACCTGCCCTAAATGCCAAGAGCTAGATACCATTTCGCTATACTTCGAAAATAATGTAGAGAAGCTTGAGTGTGTGGCGTGCGGCTATAACGAAGCGCAAACCGATGAAAAAGTAAGTGCAGCCACCCGTTCAAACGAAAACGTTATTGGTATTTTCAAGCCTCACTAACATTCCTACTCACCGCTAGGTAAAATTTACGTTTATTTAGTGCTATACCGCTTAACCCTTGCCGATATGAGCGTATAGCCGCTCCTCTTAAGAGCACGCTAACCCTTAGCCTGCCGCTTTTCATCATGTAAAAGTGGCACAGGTATAGTTTTTGTATCCTTAGCCCCTAAGGAGTGAAATATGAAGCATGCTAAAAAACGGTTTTGTTATGTGGTAGCAGGGTTATTGCTCATGCTCATTGCGTTTAGGTTATATCTTCCATATGCCGCAGCCACATACATTAACACCACACTAAGTCAATCGAAGCAATACGACGGCCGAGTGGGCGACGTAGATTTGATGTTGTGGCGAGGCGCCTACAGCTTAGAGTATGTTTTGCTTTATAAGGCAAACGGGCAAATAGACAAGCCCTTGTTTAAAGCAGACTATGTGGAATTTACGCTGTCGTGGTCACAGCTTTTTAAAGGCGCTGCGGTAGGTAGAGTGGTTGTTAACTCCCCCGAAATTAATTTTGTAGACGGAAACTCGGAAGAAAAAAGCCAGTCGGGTAAAAACGAGAATTGGCTGTCTATCGCCGACCAACTGTTTCCGCTGCGGATAGACAAATTGACCATTAACCAAGGAAAAATTGCCTTTCACAATCCCGATTCCTCTCCGGCTATCGACATTGCGCTGCACGACATTCAGCTTGAAGTGAACAACTTGGTCAATAGCGATGACTTATCAGACACCCGTGTAGCAACGGCCAAAGCCAAGGGACAAACGGCAGAGCAAGGTACAATTTCCTTAAACGCCAAGCTTAACCCGGCGACAGAAGCGCCCACGTTTGACCTAGATATACAAGCTGACAATGTTGGGCTGGTGAACTTTAAAAACCTGCTTGATACCTATGCGCCCTTTGATTTGGAAGCAGGGACCCTTACCCTTGCAGCCGAAGTGGCGTCTAACGAGGGGAAAGTAAAAGGCTATATCAAACCCATTTTGCATAATGTGGAAGTGTTTTCTTGGAAAGGCGATATTGAACGTGACGGCGACGGTTTTATTGAAGGCAGTATCGAAGCCATTTCCGCGATTGTCACAGAGCTTTTTGAAAATCAAAGTGAAGATCAGATTGCTACACGCATTCCTATTGAAGGCGACCTATCAAACCCGGATACGCAAACATGGGACGCATTTACAGCAATATTGAAAAACGCATTTATTAAAGCGTTTAAAGGCGATGTGGAGGAAAGCGTAGAGCTCGACAGACTGGAGTTAGACAGATTGGAAAACCCTAAGGGGTCCAATTAAAAACGCTGAGGGCTTTTTAACCGCTGAGGGTTATTTAACCGCTGAGGGCTCTGCAAGAGCCCTAACCGATTTAGATGGTACTATATGGTACAGCTATCACCACAATCGTTGGCACCGTCGCGCATGCCTTCAATTTCTTGGCTTTCCTGCTTGTCTTTTTCAGCCTGCTTCTCTGCTACTGACTGCTCAACTGAGTCAAAATCGATGCTGTCGAATGCATCCATATCAAAATCGCTCATAACTTACTCTCTTAAATTAATAGTGCGGGGGCGGGGTTTCTTCCGACTGTTTAGCAATATTAGAAGGCTCTATACTTTTAACACGGTCTATTACGTGACTTACTTTAAACGCTAAATCATCAAGCTGCTTTTGTTGTGAAGCCAGCGCTTCATTAAGTGCCTCGATAGTGTGCTCTTGAAAAGCTACTTTCATCTGTAACTCTTCAATATAGCTATTGGCGCTATCTATTTGCTGTTGTAGCTGCTCAGCGCTTTTATCTGTCATGTAAACTCTCTATCTCTCTCGTTGCCATTCTTCGGCAAGACCACTACTGCTAATAGATACTATATTATCATTGGGAAGGAAGGCGACGCCATAAACAACTGCGGTAGGTGGTGAAATAGACTCTCTTGAAGCAACTTGTATAGACTGCACCTGTTCACCGCTTTGCAAATCCCATAAGTACACCTTCCTTGCTGGCGACCCTGTAAGCAAAAATTGACCGTCTTTTGAAAACTCCACATCGGTGAAAATCTTTTGTCGTGAGGCGAATTTTAGCGAGGTTACGGGCTGCCCGGTTTGCACATTCCATACTTGCGACTTACTTTGACTATCCGCGGTAAAGGCAAACCGGCCTTCATCGTCCAACGCGACCTTGGTCACTCGAGTGGGATGCGCGAAGGTGTGAATAATCTGCCCAGTATCGGTACTCCATAAATAAGCGATGTAGTCATTCCCACCAGTAAGGGCAAACTTTCCGTTAGGTGAAATGTCGATTGAATTGACTTTTTCTTGATGGCCAAAGAATTCAAGCCGACGAGAGGTGCGAGGTTCAAAGTACATCACTTTACCATTTGAGCGGGCCACCAAAATGCCGTTGCCGTTATTGGTAACCACTACGTCGCGAATAGACGATTCATCAATACGCCAAAAACCTTCAGGCTCGCCGGTTTCTAAGCTCCACAGAGCAAACGCTTCACGGTCGGCAGTCACTACATAACGCTTGTCTGCACTAATGTGCACCGACATAACTAAGTTATTGCCTTCCCCTTGATGACTCCAGTGGTAAAGCGGTTCGCTTTGCCCTATTCGCCATACATTCACCCCGTTATTTACGCCAGATACCACGGCCAAGGTGCCGTCGGTGGATATATCTGCCGCGTATGCGCCTTCTTCTACATGACGCCACTGCTGTATTGGCGTAGTATCAGGGATAGAGCATCCCATGGAATTGCCAATAAGTACGATGAGTAACACTATTCTACGGAACAATTGAGGCCTAAACATAATCAAATGGGTTTCGCTTTGTAAACGCTAGGTTTAACATAGCATGGATCACGCATCTTTAACTATCGTGCACACTGCCTTAGATGCAGCAGTATAGACATAGACGCATGATGATAATAATTAATGGAGACGTTTTTATGCAGAAGTCGCTCGTTGCCTTATCTACTATCGCTGCGCTAGGCCTTTTCGCTTGCCAGCCAAATACATCTGATGAGGCCGCTTCTACAAGCGCTGATAGTGCAAAAACAACTGCTGTTGCAGCAGAAGAAATGACAGATACGCAAAAACAAGCTTACGCCATGGGCGCAAGCATGGGTCTGTTCGTAAGCAACCGTGCCGAACAACAAGAACAACTTGGCCTAACGCTAGACCAAGACGCGCTACAACAAGGTTTTAAAGACGGCCTAAACGACACGCTAAAATTTACACCTGAGCAAATTCAACAAATTGCTCAACAGGGTGAAGAAGTATTGCGTGCTAAACAGCAAGAAATGGCTGAACAAGCTGCTGAGAAAAACATTGAAGCAGGCATTGCTTACCTAGAAGAAAACGGTAAGAAAGAAGGTGTTGTTACTACTGAATCAGGCCTTCAATATGAAGTGCTTGAAGAAGGCGAAGGCGCAAGTCCGGTAGCGACCGACATGGTAAAAGTTCACTATCGTGGCACTTTGCTAGACGGCACCGAGTTCGACTCTTCATACAAGCGTGGCGAGCCTGCTGAATTCCCGCTTAACCGCGTTATCGCAGGCTGGACCGAAGGTGTTCAATTGATGAAAGAAGGCGCGAAATATCGCTTCCACATTCCATCTGAACTAGCCTATGGACAGCGCTCTACTGGCGCTATCACACCTAATTCAACGCTAATCTTTGACGTTGAGCTTTTAGAGGTGGTTAAGCCTGAAGCCGAAGCACCAGCTGAGTAAGCAACCGCTTTAGAAAAGAGAAAGCCGACGCATAGCGTCGGCTTTTTTGTTTTAGTGAGTCAGCGTGATCCTTGCTTACCTTTTCCCTACGAGCTAGTGGGTTTTCACCACGCGCGTACCCAAATAGTAAAGTGGGTTATTCAATATGCTTGGTGCCTCGAATTACAATTATAAGCTTAGCCTAAATTAGCGAAACTTCACGCTCAGAACCCTATTTCCTTGTAACGATTTAGCCTTAAAACTCAAAGCTTAAAACAAAAGGTTTTAACGCTGAGGCGCACGGCGTCTTTCGGTGTGCACTTTAAAGGTGGCAAAGTGGTTTAATAGCGTCTGCCCCACTTTGTAAATGGCACAGCCTAAAATAAGATAGACCACGGTTATTGTGCTATTTAAGCGAACCACAATATCAAGTAAAGCGTACAGCAATAACAACGCACCGCTTAAAAACAGCATAAAACCGATGATAGTACCGCTTATTTGAAGAGGTTCATTGCCCGGCCTTCGGCGGTTCAACACAGGTATTCGGTTACGCATTCGCTTCCCCTAATAATTTGTCTAGTATTTATACTGTGACATTGCATGAAAGGTTTATGTTCAATAATTATTCAATCTGCCCTTTTTGTCACTTTTTCCGAGTATCAAAGATTGCGTTTTGTGGTATTACCCACATAAAGTAGGGGTAATTAGCTGGAATATGTATAGGACATTGTGAAGACACCGCTTATCACTCGAAAAGGCTACCTTAAGCTGAAACAAGAGCTGGACTTCTTGTGGCGTGAAGAACGACCAGAGATTACTCGCAAAGTAACCTGGGCTGCCAGCCTAGGCGATAGAAGTGAGAATGCCGACTACCAATACAACAAAAAGAAGCTGCGTGAAATTGACCGCCGCGTTCGCTACCTACGCAAGTGCTTAGAAAACCTTAAAGTTGTGGATTACGACCCACAGCAAGAAGGAAAAGTTTTTTTTGGCGCCTGGGTTGAAATTGAGAACGAGGCAGGAAAAGTAATGGAGCTGCGCCTAGTTGGCTATGATGAAATTTTTGGCCGCAGGGACTACATTTCTATCGACTCTCCTATGGCGAGAGCATTGATTGGCAAAGAAGAAGACGATGAGTTTGTTGTGAAGACCGAAACGGGCACCAAAGAATGGTGGATAAACCGAATTTGGTACGATGCCACAGACAAACTATAACCAGAGATAGGCGCCATTAGATTACCCTTTAAAACCCAATGATCAGACGACTTCCCCTACACCGCGGTGATATACTCACCGCTTCTGTTTTCACTACCGACGCTGTGTACGTAAGCCTTTCGCACACCGTTTATTCGCCATTGCCTAACGCGAATTTTTAGTATCTTAGAGCGACTTATGATTATCAATAAAATTGCAGATGAACTTAGCGTTCAACCTTCGCAAGTAACTGCCGCCGTAAAACTTCTCGATGATGGAGCTACCGTTCCTTTTATCGCCCGTTACCGAAAAGAAGTCACCCAAGGACTTGATGATACGCAGCTGCGAACGCTAGAGCAGCGCTTAACCTACCTGCGTGAGTTAGAAGAGCGCCGCGACGTTATTCTTAAATCAATAGAAGAACAAGGCAAGCTGACTGACGAGCTAAAAAGCAGTATCAGTAGTGCTGACAGTAAAACCACCCTTGAAGATTTATATTTACCCTATAAACCTCGCAGGCGCACTAAGGGCCAAATTGCTATTGAAGCGGGACTAGAGCCACTTGCTGACGCCTTATTCAATAACCCAGACACAGACGCTGAAAGTGAAGCGCAAAAGTACGTTAATGCAGAAAATGGCATTGCTGATACTAAAGCAGCGTTAGAAGGCGCCCGCTATATTTTAATGGAGCGCTTTGCAGAAGATGCGTCGCTATTAGCTAAAGTGCGTCACTACCTTATCGAAAATGCACATGTAAAAAGTACCGTTGCGCCGGGTAAGGAACAAGAAGCCGCGAAATATAAAGATTACTTTGAGCACAGCGAAAAATATAAAACGGTACCCTCTCACCGCGCCCTTGCTATGTTTAGAGGCCGCAACGAAGGCATGCTTCACATTCAGCTTGATGCCGACCCGCAGTCAGAAGAAAAAGGGCCTTCACACTGCGAGCACATTATTGCGAGCCACTACGATATTATGCACCGCGGCCGCGGTGCGGATGATTTCTTAGCCCAAGTTGTGCAGTGGACGTGGAAAATCAAAATTGGCCTACACATGGAAACCGAGCTTTTCAGCGCGCTACGAGAGCGAGCCGAAGAAGAAGCCATTGAAGTGTTTGCTAAAAACCTGAACGACCTGCTGATGGCAGCGCCTGCTGGTGCAAAAACCACGATGGGCCTAGATCCAGGTTTAAGAACCGGCGTTAAAGTAGCGGTAGTAGACAGCACGGGTAAAGTGGTTGCGACCAACACCATATTCCCACACGCGCCGCAAAACCAGTGGGATAAATCTATGCGTACGCTTACCACGCTATGTAAGCAATACAAGGTAGATTTGATCAGCATTGGTAACGGCACCGGCTCGCGTGAAACCGACAAACTGGTTGGCGAAATGCTTAAAAACAACAGCGAACTTACTGCACAGAAAATTATGGTTAGCGAAGCTGGCGCATCGGTATATTCAGCGTCTGAGCTTGCTTCAAAAGAGCTACCAGAGCTTGACGTGTCAATTCGAGGTGCGGTTTCCATTGCGCGACGCCTACAAGACCCGCTCGCAGAATTAGTTAAAATTGAGCCTAAAGCCATTGGTGTAGGCCAGTATCAGCACGACGTAAGCCAAAGTCAGTTGGGCAAATCGCTTGACCGTGTTATTGAAGACTGTGTGAATGCGGTGGGTGTTGATTTAAATACCGCGTCACCTGCGTTGTTAAGCTATGTATCGGGCTTAAACAAAACCCTTGCCCACAATATTGTTAATTTCAGAGACACCAACGGCGCCTTCCCTGACCGTAAAGCACTATTGAAAGTAGAGCGCTTAGGGCCAAAAGCCTTCGAGCAAGCGGCGGGCTTCCTTCGCATTGTTAATGGCTCAAACCCACTTGATGCTTCGGCAGTGCACCCCGAAGCGTACCCAGTGGTTGATAAAATTGTAGATACCACCGCTGTTGCAGTAAATGACATTATCGGTAACACCGAACTACTAAAAAGCTTATCGCCTGATACCTTTACCAGCGACGAATTTGGTCTTCCTACGGTAAAAGATATCCTTAAAGAGTTAGACAAACCAGGCCGTGACCCTCGCCCTGAGTTTAAAACTGCCGCGTTTAAAGAAGGCGTTGAAACCATTAACGACCTTAAGCCAGGTATGATTTTAGAAGGCGTAGTTAGCAACGTGGCTAACTTTGGCGCATTTGTTGATGTGGGCGTGCACCAAGACGGATTGGTGCACATTTCTGCACTTACCAACAAGTTTATCTCTGACCCACGTGAAGTGGTGAAAGCAGGCGACATCGTTAAAGTTAAAGTGCTTGAAGTAGACGTTGCTCGCAAGCGTATTTCCTTCACCATGCGCTTAGATGATACGCCAAGTCAAAGCAACAATGCTGGCGGCCATAGCGCTACAGGTAAGGGGGCTTCAAGTAAGGGCGCTAATAACCAGCGTGCAGGTAAAGCACAAAACAAAGGGTCTGGGCGTTCGAATCAGGGGGGCGGCAATCGCAACAGTCAACCGCAAAACAGCGCTATGGGCAACGCGTTTGCCGATGCGTTTGCTAAAGCGAAAAAGTAAATATTTTAACGCTTTTCTGATCAAAAAGAGCCTGCTTTAAAGCAGGCTCTTTTTTATTTCAAGCCTTTATCCCGCTTCCATTAGGCCTGTTATTTTTGCTACATTATTAACCGCGCAAGGTAATTCGTGTGCGCACTGAGCACCGAAATGATGAAAGGTGTTGGTCACACTACAACCAAAATTCGTATGCTGTGGACGTATAGCGAGGGGAATGTTGCGCCTTTGACCAAAGCCTTTGTTTCTAAGGCTGTACTTTCGGACAACGAAACGCTAGCAATCAAAGGACGATGTAATGAACTCGCCTGTCTCACAAAAAACACTCAATGTCAGCGCTGACTATCCCGACCTTAGGGACCGTTACTATCAACCAAACCTCACTCCACTTAAGCCGTTTATCGACCCGCCAGGTAACCTTGTCATATTAGATCAAGGCAAAGACGGGGCATGTACGGGGTTCGCCCTTGCTGCCACTATTAACTTCATTTACCGCCAACAGGGTCGAAAACAGACCGTAAGTCCGTGGATGCTTTATGCCATGGCAAAGCGTCATGATGAATGGCTCGGTGAAGCCTACGAGGGTTCTAGCTGCCGCGGCGCAATTAAGGGCTGGTATAACAGCGGTGTTTGCCATGCTTCACTTACCGAAGACATTACCCATAGCAATGAGTTTGAAATGTCACTTGCTATCGCCAATAACGCAAGCAATCACAGGCTAGGGGCCTACTATCGCATTGAAAGGGAAATTAGTGATTTCCACGCTGCGCTTAATGAAGTGGGTGTTATTTTTGTCTCCGCCAGAATTCATGAAGGCTGGAACAATTGCGAAGGCGATACCATCACCCTTAGACCAGAACCTATGGGCGGCCATGCTTTTGCCATCGTTGGCTATAACGACGAAGGCTTTTGGATTCAAAATTCATGGGGCGCTGACTGGAAGAAATCTGGGCTTGCCCTTTGGCGCTACGATGATTGGGCGCTAAATGTGATGGATGCGTGGGTAGTGCAGCTAGCGCTACCGATTGCCGGCACTGGCACCTTTCACCAAGCCACTCGCTCAATTGCACAAGGGCTATTCTCGCGCTCTACGCCGCGGGTGAGTATTCAAGATCATTTCGTTCACTTCGACGACGGGCACTTCGATACAACCAGCAAGTATTGGAGCAATAAAAATCACGTCGACACCATTATTGAAAAGCTATCTCAAAGTGAACATAAGCACGTAATGCTTTACGCCCACGGCGGGCTAAATAGCATAAAGGCCTCGGCTAAGCGTATTGCCGCCATGAAAGATACCTTTCTTAAAAACGAGGTATATCCCATACATTTTATGTATGACACCGGCATGCTGGAAGAATTAAAAGATATTTTAGGCTTTAAGAACCAAGAACTGAGTAACAAAGTTGGCGCGTTTACTGATTACACAGACCGTATTTTAGAGTGGGCTACAAGAAAAGTAGGCGGCGCTCTATGGCGAGAAATGAAGTCGGATGCCTGTACGCCTTTCACCCGCGTCACCTCCGATGGTACCTATTTCTTAACCCGACTGGCCGACTATTTAAAAAATAACACGCACATTCAACTTCACATAGTAGGTCACTCAGCGGGCTCTATTTTTCAAGCTCATAGCCTTGCTCGTCTATTTAAAATTGATGAAACGCTCAAAGTAGATAGTCTACATTTAATGGCGCCGGCAATAAGCTATTCGTTGTTTAATGAAACATTGGCTCCGCTAATTGGAAGTGAGCATATTGCTTCAACAACGGTTTATAACTTATCCGGGCCTTTAGAGAAAGACGACCACGTGGCGCGTATTTACCAAAAATCACTGCTTTATCTCGTATCGAATGCCTTTGAGTCGAAAACGGCAATGCCATTACTAGGTATGGCGGCCTTTAATGCGCCAATTGCTAACGTAACGTTCAAGTATAGTGAAGGGAAAGAAGGTGATTCTACCGCGGCGACCTCACACGGTGGCTTTGATAGCGACGTAGACACCATGAACTCAGTGCTTACCGATATTACCGGTGGCTCCCCTAAATACCCCTTTACCAAAGCAATTTTAGATTATTGAAGCGGGCGGTATTTGCAGTAAAAAGCACGTGTACGTGGAAGTTATGTCAGTGAAGCGTGCAGGTGCTTAAGCCTGAAGCGAAAGGCCTTCAGCAGATGGCGTGTACGCCTGTAAATAAGCACTTTGAATACGCCCAATTCTCGCCTGCATAAACTGAGAATCATCATTGGCGCTACCCGCGCTTGAAGTAGGGTCAGCAAACTGGGGTTGGGACGATAGCACAGCGTTCGGTGCTGAGTCGGTCGGTATACCTTCATTGGTAACAGAGCCAGCTTCTTGTGCAATATCAGTTTGTGGTGTGATACTGCTATCAATATTCGTATCTAAAGCACTTGGAGCGGTATCATTGCCTTGGGCTTGCTGCCCTTTAGCAATGTCGCTGCGAGCTTCAGTGGCTTTTTGAGATGCCTCTGCCGCTACTTTTAAATCTTGTGAGGAAGGCTCAGCGGGCGCGAGAGCGGCAGCTCGCACTTGTTCCATCTTTTTCAACGTTTCTTCTGGCGTTTTTTCTTCTGAGACATCAATAGACACCTCGCCGTCGGTCACATAGCGCTTATTATCTGGGCCTGTTGTATACTCATACTGAGGCGCACCAGCATATTGGCCGCCCGTTGAAGCATGGGCCTGTTCGTGGACTCTTACTTCCTGATCACGGGCTTTTAGCTGCTCAATTTCCGCGGCGTCTTGCTGCTCTTGTTGTTCTTCCTGTGCTTGCTGTGTTGACTGGTCAGATTGCTGCTGGTCTTTGGCGTTCTGTTTACCCGCACTTTCATCTTGAGCATTATCTTTTTCCTGCCCAAATACATTTTGAAATGCTGCTTGCAGTTCAGATTGAATTTGCGGTCGTTCATAGGTAACGGGAGCAGGAGGTTGTCCTGGACTTTTCGCTTTGTCAGCTTCAGACCCCAGCCCTTTCTGAGACGCACCTTGCTCAGCATCTGATGCTTGAGGTATGGTTTCACGCTGCACATTGTCTCTGCGCGCAGACTCGGTATTGATGTTAGCGGTGGGATAGGCAATGGCGTTAAGGATAGGTGTAATTATATTCACCGTGAGCGCTCCCGTTACGCCAGAACGTCGATAATAGTGCCAAGCATATCGTCGGCTACGCCTAGCACTTTGGCAGAGGCTTGCGCGTTTCGCTCATTTACGTTCAACGCGATGAGATCATCTGTCAATCGTGTTGCGCTAGATGAGGTGTTGTTGGTGCTGTTAGCAGCCGTATTGGGCTGGATTGGCTGCGCTGGGGCCACAGCATCTTCAACTGTACGTTGGGCAATACTAGATGCCGCCTGCGAAATACCTTCGCTAGCACTTTGTAAGCCATACTGGGCCGCTACAAATGCAGAACTTGCACTGTTACCGTCAATACCTGTCATACACTACCTCTACTCTCTCATGTGCAATTATTGACCACTTTTACACAAATGAAAAGCTAAGACTTAACGCAGCGTATTAAACCTTTGTCAGAAGGTGCTTTTTATTTTTACCCAATTTAAAGGAAGCTGTACGAAATAAGCTCCTGATTATAAAAGTCAGGAGCGCAATTCATGCCAGTCAGATTAGGATGCCTTTTGCTGGTAAATACCTGCCATGAAACGAAACAGGATGTCAGCGGTTTGCTGAGGATGGGAAATAAATGGTGCATGAGAAGCATGAGGCAACACCACCGTATCAGCCTGCGGATGCAGCTCACATATTCTGTCAATACCGCTAGTCGGCACTAAGCTGTCTAATCTTCCGTAGAGGCGCAGTGTTGGCACAGTTATGCGCCCCACATCTTGTCGCATATCTTCGGTGGACAACATGCGAAGCCCTTTCTTAAGCGCTTCTTCCGCAGGGTCAGGGAATTGGGTTACCTGTTCCCTAATGGCTTTAATATCCTGCTTAGCGGTTTCACTTCCCATCGCTTGGATAGCCAAAAAGCGTTCTAGGGTTTTTTGATAGTTTTTCTCAAGCTGCGCTTCAAACATAGAGAGTAAATCGGCTGCAATACCTGGCCAGCAAGGCCCTGCAATAAAACGCGGCGTTGAGGCGATGGTGACGAGGCCGGTAAGTTTTTCAGGCGCTAATAGGGCAAGCTTCTGCGCAACCAACCCACCTAAAGACCAGCCAACCACGACGCATCGCTCTGGTAGCTTATTCACTACAGCCTGCGCCAGCGAATCTGCGTTATACGGGGAAGGAACGATACCCGCATTCTCTCCGAACCCGGGAAGATCAATAGTAGTCACGCGAAAGTTATCGCTTAAGTAGGGAAGGAAGGATGTGAACGCACCGCTATTCATCCCCCATCCATGAAGAAATACAAGATCTACACCTGTACCCTTTGTACGGGTGACAAGCTCGCCGTTTGTATGCAAACTTTCCATTTACACCTCCTCTGGCTGTAACGTGTTTTTTGAGACTACACGTAATGATGAAAATAGGTCGACGTTCGACAATTCAAGGAAGTTGATGGAATCAACACTATGAACCTTTCATGCTTGCTATGTTATCAGGCAAGTCCTGCGCCAGTATGTCACTGGTGTGAAGATGACATCTTTTTTTTCGATGAGCGGTTACACGGAAGTAATCTACTTCACTACGGCCCTGTTGCAGGCCACGTCAAGCATAGCCACTACGATGCACTTAGTGTGCTAGGGCTTCATACATGGCCCATGTCATCGCTGGTTCACCAGTTGAAGTTTACGCATTCCCTTACCGCAGGAAAAGTGTTAAGTCACTGGTTTGTCCATAAAAAGCGACAGTGCACGCTAACAGTGCCTCATTTACTCCTTCCGGTTCCTATTAGTGCATGGCGATTAGCCACACGACACTACAACCAAGCCGCCGTATTAAGCCATCAGCTTAGCTATACATTTGGTATCCCGATTGATCACCAGTGGGCCAGAAGACAAGGATTGAGTGTACAGCACCACCTATCTAGAGTAGCAAGGGCAGAAAATGCAAGCCGCGTATTTCACTTATCGGCTTCCTGCATAGACCACTCAATCAAGGCTCTGGGACACAAGAAAAACGGACGTGACCTCACCGTCGCTATTGTTGATGACGTACTCACCACTGGGGTAACAGTGAACACGCTGAGTAAGCAGTTAAAAATGCGCTACCCGAAGATAACGGTTCAAGTGTGGGCAGCGGCGTTCACGCCGCCGCCGAAAAGCAGCTTATTTCAATACGCGTAAGCGGCGCGGCCAAATAGCCCAACTTAGTGAGCGCCCACTTACCGCTTACACTCACTGCTGCTGTCGTGCATTACCGAATGAAGTGAGATTGATAAATCGCATTCGCAAGCATTTTATTTGTGCCATACCAATACCCTCTAAATTGCGTATTGTCCGTAAAGCCTATAACCACACCTCGCCCCATTTTTTGCGTTGTAACGGCCGTAGACTCTGCCATTAAAGCGACCATAGCGTTATCACTAAACCCCGCCATTAACGGTTCATCGGTATAGCGCGCTGGGGTGACAAATGGCGAATTGCTGGCATCAACTATCATATTGTTGGTTTTAAACATTGGCAGTGTATCGTCATCGTAGCCGTAGAATAAAGGATGTGATTTATCGATATTGGCCTCAAAAACAGCCCCCGCCACTAACTTTCTAGCGTAAAGCGAGGCGCCATCCTTATAGCTAAGCTCACTGTCATCAAACGCATTATCTATGCTCTCTTGGCTAACCATTTCGACATCCAGCCACTTATGCTCGGCGAAATAACGCAGCGCAGACTTTTGTCCGATGACTACACCACCCGCTTTAACCCAGTCTTCTATCTTTTCGTTTTCCGAATCAGAGAAGTGATAGCGGCCACTTGGAAACAAAATATGGGTGTAGGTTACACTGGGGTCGCTTAGCGCCCTCGCCACATTGTGCTGTTCTACAATGCTCGCAGGCAGGCCGACCTTCGTATCGAAATAGTGCCACATCTCACCCGCTTCATATTCACTGGTGCCATCTCCACCAACAATAAGCACCTGTGGTAAAGCTACCGGCTTCATGCTTCTGCTGCCTAAGTCGTTTCCGGTAGGCGTTAAGCCGCTGCGAAGGCTAAATACTGGTACCTGCAGCTGTTGCTGTACGCTTTTAAGAATAGACGCCAAATTTTCCGGCTGGCCTAAGCCTTTAGGAATAATGATACTGCCTGGCTGCAGCGCGATATTTTTGCCATTGTACTGAACGGCAGAAAAGGGCTTTTCGCTGCTACGCACTTTAACGCCGGCTTCAAGTAAGGTTTGAAGCATGGCCGGGGCATAGTAGTGCTGCCAAGAAAATGCGTAGGCATAAGCATCGCTTTGAATTGAATTTAGCGTTGCTTGCTTTAGTGTGTCTCTAGCACCTAACTCGAGACCGCGCGCATCGCCTTTGTCCAAAGGCGCATAGTCTAAGTTAAAAGCTAACGCTAAATTCCACGTGGACACATCGTAAAAAGTATTGTTTTCAAACGACGTTTGCGTTGAAAAAATAGATTTAACCAAACGATACTGCGGCTGATTTGTGGGAATATATATCGCCTGACCTGCGCTATAGCGAACCTTATTCACCTCATGGTTTTCTGTTAGCACTTCATAGCGGATGTGATGCTGATTTAGCAGCGCGATAAACGCATTAAAGCGGCCAGTATCGTTTGACACACCAACTACAAAGCCGGAATGTTCGTCCTTTTTAGCAAGCGATTGGGTGCTTTTAACAAACCCAGATTGGTAATCAAGAATTGCGGCTTTATTTGCCAATGCGCCTCTAAAGGTGCTTAGAGACGTGGTAATTTGATTGGCAATGGTGTCTTTGAAGGCAAGCTTGCCATTGATAGAGTCCTGAAGGTGACCTCGTGAACTGGCCTGCTCAAAAAGAATACCTATACTGCCGTGCAGATCAGGGTAAGTTGACCCTTTCCCTGCATAAAAGTCATCAAAAGCTTCTTGAGTGAAATACAGTTCCCCTTGCTCGTCAAAGGCAGCAGCATGATATTGCGCAAGGGCCTCGGTTAGCGTTACGTTTTCATCTGGCGTTAAAGGGTTTTTGCGCGAGCGAACACCGGGCTGAAAGAAGTAGGTGCTATCGGTACCCATTTCGTGAAAGTCGGTCAGTATATGCGGGCGCCATTTATGGAACTGCTTAATACGTGCTTGCGACTCCGGGTGGGCCAATAACAACCAGTCGCGGTTTAAGTCGAACCAATAATGATTGGTGCGCCCAGAGGGCCAGCCTTCGTCATGTTCGCGGTGACGACTGTCAGAAACCAACTGCTTTCCCTTGTGCATATTCGCCCACTGAGCAAAGCGTGATAGACCATCGGGGTTGAAAGACGGGTCGAACAGCACAATATTATTGTCTAACAAGGCATCAATTTCTTTACCTTCGCCAGCAGCGAGGTAATAAGCCAGTGCAAGCGAGGCATTTGTGCCCGAGGGTTCATTACCGTGAATACTGTAACCCATATAGAAAACTAGCGGTGCGTCGCTACCGACCTTGTCGCCACTTTCCATAGCGTTAATGTGCTGCTTTCGAAGTGTTTCGATATTCTTGCGGTTTGAAGGCGACGTAATAGTCAACAACAAAAGCGGACGATTTTCATGAGTGCGACCGGTTTCCTCAAGGGTGATACGATCGGACTTTTCGGCTAATACCTTCATGTAATTCACGACTTGGTCGTGGCGAACATGCCACTCGCCAATGTTGGCACCAAGTACCGATTCCGGTGTGGGGATATTCGGGTTATATGTCACGCTATCGGGTAGGTATGCGGTAACCGGCTGTCCACCCACGTCTGGCGTAAGGGTAACCGTTGAATTTAAGGCTTGCTGTGCATATGCTTGCTGGCTAATCGTTGCACCAAAGGCAAATGAGCTAAGGGCCAATAATGCGGCAAATTTAAATCGGCTGTTTTTGGCGGAGTAATGCAATTTCGCTAACATAGCGCTTCCCGTCTTGTTGTTATGGTTGAGAAGTAAGTGCTATAAGCACGCTTCCCAACAAATTCGATTTACTGGAATAATTTATTTAATTAATACCTGACTGTTTTAGTCAGGTAAATTTGTTACAATAATCCAAATTTTAAAATATGTAGGACTTGCTGATGATAACTATATCAGAAGAAGCCCAGGCTCACTTCGTAAAACTGTTGAGTAAACAAGAGTCTGGCACGAATATTCGTGTATTCGTCGTAAACCCAGGCACTTCGTCGGCAGAGTGTGGCGTGTCCTATTGCCCGCCAGATGCTGTGGAAGAGACTGACACACGCTTAACGTTCAACGGTTTTGACGCGGTCGTAGATGAAGAGAGCGCACCGTATCTAGACGAAGCTGAAATTGATTATGTAACCGACCAAATGGGCTCGCAGCTCACGTTAAAAGCGCCTAACGCTAAAGCGCGTAAGGTGTCTGATGATGCGCCGCTTATTGAACGAATTAATTACATGATCGAGTCGGAAATTAATCCGCAGCTAGCTAACCACGGCGGCCAAGTTGTACTTACCGAACTCACTGATGACGGCTATGCTGTACTTCAGTTTGGTGGTGGCTGTAACGGTTGCTCTATGGTTGATGTAACGCTTAAAGATGGCATTGAAAAACAAATGCTTGAACAGTTTGCAGGCGAGCTAAATGGCGTACGCGATGCAACAGAACACCAAGCAGGTGAGCACTCTTACTACTAAGGGCGACGTCAAGCCGTTATAGGTTCTCAACCTTATGCTAACGCAAGACATACACAAAAGCTGGCAGCGATTTAAAAGGGGTCTCACCCTTTTCGTTGTCGGCGTCTTGCTTTTATTCACCATAAGTCACCTTCACACTACGCTTTACTATTTAAGCCTTCTGGTTTTATTTGTGGGCTTCGCCCTAGCCATGTTGGGCTATTTCGGTATTTTCATTCAGCGTTTTTCGTTTCTAAAAAATAAAAAGCCGCCCCCTAAGTTTTAATCACGCTTTGACGTATCAAAAGCCCTTACCAGCATTAGCTTAGGCTCAGCACAGTTTCAAAAAGCCACAACCTACTTTCTTTTAAAGTGCTATCTCTTTCTTAACACATAACGATGTTATGGCATGTAATGAAAGTTCAGATGGCAAGTAGTCAATGCAGCTCCAAACAGGTAGATTAGTTTAAAACACCCATGACGCAACGGTAGATATGATGAAAAAACTTGGTTTGTTAGGCGGAATGAGTTGGGAGTCTACGGTCAGTTATTATCAAGCAATAAACCGAGGGGTGAATGCCCGCCTTGGCGGCTTACACAGCGCTCAACTCGTGTTGAGCAGCGTTGATTTTGCGCAGATAGAGCAGCTTCAGCATAGAGGTGACTGGAGTAAAACCGCAGATATTCTCACTCAAGAAGCCAGAAACCTTGAGCTAGCTGGCGCAAAAGCATTGGTTATCTGTACCAATACCATGCACAAAGTAGCCGACACCATTGAGCAAAATATTTCAGTCCCGCTTATTCATATCGCCGATGCTACAGGTAACGAGCTTCAACAGCATGGCGTTAAAAAAGTCGGGCTACTCGGCACACGCTTTACCATGGAGCAACCCTTTTATAGGTCGCGCATAGAAAATAATTTTAACATTGATGTTATTACGCCCAATGCACAACAGCGAGATATTGTGCATAAGATAATTTATGAACAATTATGCAAGGGCGTGATTTGTGTTGACTCCCGTAACGCGTATATTGAGATTATTGACGCACTTGCAGGCAAAGGTGCTGAAGGCATTATTTTAGGCTGTACGGAAATCGCATTATTGATACAGCAGCAACACACCCAAGTTCGGTTATTCGATACCACTGCTATTCACGCATCAGCAGCCGTCGACGTTGCATTAAGTGATTGAGGGTCTATTAACCCTATTTGATCGATGGGGCTTACCCCAGATTTAAAAAGAGGACACAACTATGTTTAGCCACGTTATGTTAGGTGCAAATGACCTTGAAGCGTCGAAGAAGTTTTATGATGCCGTTTTAGGCGTACTGGGCTACGAGCCCGGGGTGTTTGATGAACACGGACGAGTATTCTACTACACGCCAAAGGGTATTTTGGCGCTAACCAAACCGATTAACGGTGAAGCCGCCACACATGGTAACGGCACGACACTCGGCCTTGCAGCCCGCACACCAGAGTTGGTAGATGAGTGGCATAAAGTAGGAAGCGAGAATGGGGGTGTTCCATGTGAAGATCCACCAGGCATTCGAGGCAATGGCGAACGCCAACTTTACCTTGCTTACCTGCGAGACCCTGCAGGCAATAAGCTTTGTGCCACGCACATAGTTAGAATGTAAAAAGTATCAAGCCTGCTTTTGAGCTCTTCGGGCAGGCTATTCACTTCACTGAACTACTCACCTTGCACTATACATTTTGGCTAGATGAATTAACCTTGATTCAGCAAAAGCTCAGATGACAGAGGGCATATGACTCCTGAAGAAACTGGCAAGGCCTACGACACCATTACGCACCTTTGGACTCGCCCTGAATTTAATCAGAAAAATGGCGAAAGTGCCTATCAAAAAGCACTGTCATTTATACCCACCGCCTTTTTGAAAAAACGCGATACAGCGCCAAACGTAGTGCTCAATGAACACGAAGCGAATGAAAAAGATGAGGAGCAAGAGCCCGGTTATGCGCTGGACATTGGCTGCGGCTGTACCAACCGCTTTGTGCCTGTCATTGAAAGCGCAGGGTTAATTTATGAAGGTATTGATGTGTCTAAAAATATGCTGGCCATTGCGACGTCCCAATTACCCACCCATACCTTTTATTGCGCCGACGTGTGTACATTCGCATTACCCAGACACTACTCGTTCATTAGCGCCTGGGATAGCTTTTGGCATATCCCTTTAACGCAGCAAGAGCCGTTGCTTAAAAAACTGGTAAATCACTTAAACGACGACGGCGTGTTACTTTTTAGCTGCGGGGGCACGGATGAAAGTGGTCAGCACACAAACGAAGCGATGGGTCCAGAGGTTTATTACGCCTCACTTGGGCTACGCACATATATTGAAATATTGATGAATGCGGGATGTTTTGTTCGACACATTGAGTTCGATCAGCACCCAGAGCTTCACACTATTGTTATAGTCCAAAAGAAAATCCTCTAGATTAGCTTTGCGATGTTACTAGTTCACCGCGTTTATCTAGACGATAAAAGCTCCAAGCCAATGTCACGCCCCTAGCTAGTAAAAAGGCAAGTAAGGCATACCACAGGCTGACATTGCCCTGGTTTTTGGTTAGGTACCAAACGGGGAAGTACACACCTAGCGCACTTATTATCATGGTATTTCGCATTGCGCTGGCTCGGGTAAGGCCAACAAATACACCATCGTATAAAAAGCACCAGTGCGCCAACAAAGGAAGTAAAACCATCAAGCTAAGGTAGGGCAGTGCAGCCCTTACAATGCCACCATGCTCGGTAAGTAACTCAATAATGGCTTCACCTGCTGCGTAAAATATCAGGCTATAGATAAGGGCAAATATACTCGACCAAACTAGCCCTTGATAAGTACGCCGTTTAATTTCGGCCGTATTTGAAGCCCCTTTGGCTTCCCCCACCAGCGCTTCCACACCATAGGCAATGCCATCTAACCCCAGAGCAATCAAAACGAAGAACTGCATAAGTATAGCATTGACCGCTGCCGACGTTTCGCCGTAGCGGGCGCCTTGAATGGTGAGGAACGCTAAGCAGCCTTGCAATGCTAAGTTGCGTAATAGCATGTCACCGTTTAGCTTCATCAACACTTTTCGGGCAGCGCGGTTAAACCACGATGCACTTACCGCTACACCGCCAACCTGTTTAAAAGCCACCACTAGCGCCATTATTGCCATGGTATATTCAGCGATTACGCTGGCTAGCGCTACGCCAGCCACAGACAGGTTCAGGCCAAACACAAATATCACATCGAGCGTGGCATTTAATAAATTCCCCACAATTTGAATGGTCATAACGCTGCGCGTTTTCTGTTGCCCCACTAACCACCCCACTAATGCCAGGTTAAGCATGGCAGCAGGTGCCCCCCACACTCGGGTCGAAAAGTAATGTTGAAGGTGAAGGGCTACGTCACTGTTTGGCTGGGTTAAGGTTAAGCCTACAGAAAGAATAGGGGACTGAAGAACAAGCACGGCCCCCCCCAACAACAAGGCTACGGCCACCGTTTGCCATAATACTTTCGCCGACTCTAATGTATTGTTCTGCGCGCCTTTAGCTTGGGCACTTAACCCCGTTGAAGACATGCGAAGAAACCCACATACCCAGTATATTTGGGTTAATATGAGCGCACCTACCGACGCCCCCGCAAGCATGGCGGGTAACGACATGTGCCCGAGAACCGCAGTATCCACTAAGCCTAATAGCGGTGTAGTAATATTCGCTAAGATCATGGGAAGCGCTAGGGCTAACAGACGCGTATGATCGTCAAAAAAGGAGCGCTGAGTTACTTGGGCACGGGACATAAATGATCTCAGTAGGGGTTGATTTCGCTATATACTATCAACTTATGGCGCAGCATAAGTAAAACGCGCACTGGCTCATCTAAGTAGCAAACAGGTAAAGACGCGTTCATGTAAGAGTTTATCATGCTATTAAATTTGATAAGGCACTCAATGGATGATGATATGAAAACAAGCAATGTGGTACACAACAGAACGATGAAACGCACGAATGTGAAATACCTAGCAATAATGTTTATGGGGGTTTTTAGTGTATTGTTTTTCGCGCCAGCCCTCTCTGCAACCCCTGCGGCTGATATCAACAATCAAGTTGAGGCAAGCAGCGATTCAACGCTAAGCACCACCCCAAACGCCGCAATTTTGCTTTATCACCATGTATCGTCTTCAACGCCTGCCAGCACGAGTATATCGCCTGAGACCTTTAAATCACACATGGAATACTTGGAAACGCACCACACAGTAGTGCCGCTTCAGGACGTTGTTTCCGCGATACAAAACAACACCACACTGCCTGAAAAGGCTGTCGCTATTACGTTTGACGATGGCTATGCCAATATTTTAGACAATGCTCACCCAATTCTCGCCAAAATGGGTTTTCCTTATACTGTGTTTATTAACCCCAATGAAATTGGCGTAGGCCCGCAGCAGTTAACATGGGAGCAAGTCGTTGCCATGCATAACGACGGCGTTGTGTTTGCCAATCACACCCTAGACCATTTACACATGCTAAATGGTGAGCAGGAAATGGGCGAGCGCACATGGCTCGACACCGTATGGCAAAACGTTGAAAGTGCAGAACAGAAGATAGCGGATAGGCTGGATATCAGCCTTAAATATTTGGCCTACCCATTTGGCGAATACAATACGGCGCTCGCCAATAAGCTTGAAGCTGAAGGTTATGTAGGGTTTGGACAACACTCGGGAGCGGTAGGCCCTAACAGCGATATGCAGGCCCTCCCACGTTTCCCCGCGGCGGGCCCCTACGCTAACTTAGCTACACTTAAAACCAAGCTAAACAGTCTAGCTATGCCAGTCACACATACCACTCACCAGAACCCACGAATGACTCAAAGAAAGCTGACCGCTCCCATTAGCCTTACTATCGACAGTGACGATGTGCGCCTTTCTCAAGTAAATTGCTTTTTTAGCGGCGAGCCAATAGAAACAAATATTGAAGGTAACGTACTGACCTTTAGCGTAAATGAAACGCTCCCCGTAGGGCGGTCACGGGTTAACTGCACGGCACCATCTAATACACAGGCCGGGCGCTACTACTGGTATTCGACGCCTTTTTTTGTGGCCGATGAAAAAGGGAATTATCCAGATTAAGTAGAAGCGATTGTTTTAACATACAACAAGGGCTGCTATGTATATTAAAGCAGCCCTTACATAACGAATGGTTTACCTACACGGGTTTGGAAAAGCGGATAAACCCTTTATTTATCGACTCTTCTACAAAGTCATGGCGTTGATAAAAACGAATGGCGGGGATATTCGATACTTCAACGTCCAACACCAGCTTACGCTTTTGCAGCTTTGCAGCGCGGGCCTGCATAGTGTCAATCAGCTGTGAGCCTACTCCCGAACGGCGCGCACTTTCAGCAACAGATAAATGGCCAATCATAAGCTCGGTGTTGGTTGGCGGCGTTAAATTTATGGCTACCGTTTGGTTGCGCATCAGAACCGTCATGGCTTCATCAAGGGTAAAATAAGACGTTATACTGTCGAGCGTTGCTCTATCAAATGCTGCGCCTAGCTTGCTATGCCAACAGGTAACGACACCAAGAACCTCATCACCTTTGCATGCCACCCAATGATTATTGAAACCATACTGACCACCACCAAGCACCCACGCATGGGAAAGATAGCCATCGGCCGTTTTGTTCTTATTGTGTCCAAAGATAGACGTTAATAATGACTGCGCCGCATTTAAAATAAGTGGCGTAGTTTGCGCAGCATCAGAAGCTACGCCTTGCCTGATTTCAATTTCCATACTACTGCTTTGAGATAATTACTGGCATGTCTGCCAATATTTGCTGGGAATCACTTATCGATAGCTTTCCTGGCTCTCTTTTTGGTTTAAATCTTCCTATCACCCTAGCTTCAGGGTCGATAAGTACAACGGACGCACTGTGATCAACTAAATAATTGGGGTTGTCGGTACTTTCTGCAATAGCATACATCATTCCCAAGTTGCGTACGAAGGGAAAAAGCGCTTTATGCTCGCCGGTAAGGGCAATGAACTCTTCATTAAAATAGCTCACATACTCTGCCAGTCTTTCAACTGAGTCGCGTTTTGGGTCCACAGATACAAAAACAATGCGAATTGGTTCGACGCTATTTAGGGCTTGAAGTTCTGGGTAAATATTATTGAGCTCAGCCATTGTGGTAGGGCAAATGTCGGGGCAAAAGGTGTAGCCCACAAACACAAGGCTCCATTGGCCCTTCAAAGACGACGTATCAAAGCGTTCGCCCTTATGCGTTAACAAGGAAAAAGGCGATATAGCACGTGGTTCTGGGTAGGTTTGAAAATATTCAGGCTCGCCTTCAACACTCGGCGGCGCAATATAAAGCGCCCCGAGTATGCCAGCACAAAGTGCTAAAAACGCAACCAGGCCAACAGTGATTCGTTGATTCATAAACTCAGTGGTATGTAGTGATCTAAGAGTAATACTACAAACAATACCATGAGATGAATAATTGAAAACCTAAAAGTTTTCATTGCGGTTTGTGAATCTGCGTCGAACTTCAGCTTTAGCGCGTAATACAAAAAGCCAATATTCAATATACTCGCGCCTATTAGATAAATAAGATCGCTCATGCCAGTCAAGTAAGGTAGCAAGCACACAAGCCCTAATAACACCGTATACAACAGCACGGATGTTTTGGTAAAAGAAACCCCATGGGTAACAGGCAGCATAGGCACTTTCGCTTTCGCGTAGTCTTTTTCTCTATGGATGGCAAGCGCCCAAAAATGCGGGGGCGTCCATGTAAAGATGATAAGTACCAACAAGAGCGCGTGGGCATGAATCTCGCCCGTTACCGCAGTCCAGCCTAAAAGCGGAGGGGCTGCGCCTGCTAGGCCGCCAATAACGATATTTTGAGGCGTTGCACGCTTTAAGTACATGGTGTAGATGAAGGCGTAGCCGACCAAGCTAGCCAGCGTGAGCCATGCCGTTATCATGTTTACAAAAAGAGCGAGGACCGCAAAGCCCACTACACCGAGTATTCCTGCAAACCAAAGGGCATTATTTATACTCACTTTACCTTTCGCCACGGGACGGTTAAAGGTACGCGCCATCACGCTATCTATTTTGTGATCGACAACATGATTAATCACCGCAGCTGACGCTGATAACATGCCTATACCGAGTAAGCCACAAATTAAAACCTCAGCCGATACCCAAGTAGGCGTGGCTAAGCACATGCCCACTAGCGCAGTTAACAGCAGCAACATCACCACATTCGGTTTAGTCATTTCATAATAATCGCGCCAGGTAACCTGTTGGTATTGGCGAGAAGCGCGTGCCTGTAATGGAAGTGATTTAGCCATGGAAACCTCCTGGAGCTCTAGGGAGAATATGAGAAGCGGAAGACCCAGAAATAGGGCCAGATGAAATTGCGTGAGTGCTAAACGCGCCCGCGGGATTAAACGGCGTAGAGGGTGGCGACGGTGTAGCGATGTCCACTGAACTGTCTTTTTCCCCTTCTTTTTTGTACACGGCATTGCGTTGCAACACGGTAACCACAGTAAAAATTAGGTTTAGCAAAGCAAGCAGTAAGACAGCGGCTACAGCGTTGTGCAGTACCGCCACCGCTAATGGCAACATGAAAACAACATTGCTAACCCCTAGTGCCACCTGCGTGCACAACGCGATTAACATAACTACACTGACGTACTTTTGTTTTTGCGTAGCAAAATTGCTTACCAATACGCGCCCCCCCAAGGCTAGCAAATACAAAAAAGTGATAACTGCGCCTAGTCTATGCACAATATGCATCGTTACCCGCTCGCCATAGTCGTGAGCGCCAAATTCATAATTATCCGCATTGGGTACGCTAAAAGCGCCTTTAAAATCGATACGCCCTTGCCAGCCGCTTTCACACACCGGAAGCTCAGTACATGCAAGGGCTGCGTAGTTTGCCGACGTCCACCCCCCTAAAGCAATTTGCGTAACTAATACGCCTAAGCCAACAAACGCAAAAAACTTAACAGAAGACTGAAACGCGGTAGCGCGAGGCCCACTAAAAGGGTGCTCTTCATATTGTAAAGCATCAGTATTGGCCGCTTGATGACGGCGTAGCCGAAGGTACAGAATAAAGAGGCATGAAAGTACCGAGAAGCCGCCGAGAAGGTGCCCCATCACAACAACAGGAAGTAGATTAAGTGTTACCGTCCACATGCCAAGCGCCGCTTGAAATATAATTAACCCCAGCAGCAGTAACGGCAGTTTAACCGGCGTGCCCTTGTCACGCTGCCGAAGAGCGATAAGGGCGATAGCAAGTACACAAACTCCCAGCGTGCCAGCAAAATAACGATGAATCATTTCGTTCCACGCTTTAAAGGCCTCGACAGGACGCTCTGGGTAGGCCGCGTTTGCCTGAGCCACTTTTTCCTCACTTAGAGGTACCGTTAAATTACCATAGCACCCTGGCCAATCAGGGCAGCCCAGCCCAGCGTCCGTAAGCCTTGTATAAGCACCCAAAATTATGACTACCGCCGCTAAGAAAATACTGAATAGGGTTAACTTTTTCATCGTTATTATCCTATGCGAGACAGTTTTAGAAGCTTTCTCATGTCGGCTAGCATATTGCGACTTTCCATCACCGCCTCTTTTCTGTCGTTGTTTATCTCATAAAAGAGCATGGCGTTGTTTTGGGTATCTACGATGTAAACACTGCTTGATAAAAGAGCCGTGGGGGACGTAACCTTTAGCGTTTCAACAAAAGGGTATTCGCTCAACGCGGCGAGCGCTTTTTGATCGCTTGAAGACGTAGAGACGACCAGCGCCTGAGCACGGTCCGACTCTTTACCTAGTGCTAACCACACTTGGTTAATGCTAAATAGGGCGTTCTCGCACACGCTATCGCACGTTTCGGGCATGACGTAAAGCAATCGCCATTTCGGCTCTGCATCTTTAAGCAGAGCACTCATATCAATGGTAGGCGCTAGCAAATTACCTTTATTGGTCGCGCCTTTGGTGAACCAGTCGTTATCAAGGGCAAGCTTTGCCAACACCACAGGCAAAACAAACACCGCCACCATAATAATTAACGTCTTTTTTGAAGCAGTATTACTCATAACTACGTCCTTTCTTACTAATTGCAAAGCCGCCAATAGCGGCGGCGGCTATGGCTAAACCAAACCATTGCAGCGCATAGCCAAGGTGCTTTTCAGGAGACATTACAACCGCCTTATGCTCGCGAATAAATGCGGGGTCGGGAGTTGTAAGTTGAAGAATAAAAGGTAAAAAGTTACGCTCTAACGCATGGCTTAAAGCAGCAAAATCGATGTACTGAACAAGTGCCGGGCTTTGCGCAAGTGCCATATTCGTTTCTTTAACTAACGGATTTTCACCGGGCGCACTGATAATGCCGGTAAATGCCCGCATTTCGCTAGCCAAGCGGATATCCGGTAAGGTTCGGGTTAAGTCTGGCGCCGGCACCCAACCGAAATTAACCAATAGCCAGCCTGCATTGGTATACACCGGAGCGAGAACATCAAACCCCACCCGTTGCTTGTGAATTTGGTTGTCTAAAAGCAGGACGTGATTGGCGTCTAATGCGCCGCTAAACGATACCGTAATATCTCGGGGATCCTGATTTAAAAGCGCTTCTTCTAAACTCAAGGTTCCATTGCTTTGCTTTTGCGCTATGCTAGCTAAGCGTTGTTGCTTTTGGACCATGCGATCAAGTTGCCAATACCCTAAACCGCACATTATCGCCACACTAAAGCCTGTGAGTAACCAAGGAATAACGCGGCTAGTGCGAGAGAACATAGTTATCTCGCCCCGTGCACAAATAAATTAAAAACAGAGGTGAGTATGCTAATAAAAATAATCCTTGTTGCTCTTGTGCTGTACATGATTGTGAACTTGTTCATGGCAATGCGCGTTATGATGAAAAACGACACGTCGAAAGGCCCTATGAGTAAATATATTGGTCGGCGTGTACTGACTTCAGCCATCATCGTTATTCTTATTCTTATCGCTATTGGTACCGGCTTAATTACCCCAAACCCAAGGCCTTATTGAGTTTGGGGCTTCTTGCTTTATAGCACGTAAACAAAGAGGTAAAGCATGACCCACACCACATCAACAAAGTGCCAATACCAGCTTCCTGCTTGAAACGCGAAGTGATTATCTGGCGTAAAATGCCCTTTCAAAACCCTAAAAAACATCACGATAAGAATGATAGTTCCAAGGGTAACGTGCATGCCGTGAAACCCAGTGAGCATAAAGAAAGTATTGCCATAAATGCCTGACTGAAGGGTTAAACCCAAGTCGCGATACGCGTGGACATATTCCTCCACCTGCAAGAATAAGAACCCACACCCAAGTAAGATGGTAATGCCAAGCATAAGGGTTAATTGCTTGCGTTTATTCTGCTCTAGCCCCACATGCGCAAAGTGCAAAGTTATAGAGGAAATGAGTAGAATTACGGTATTAATAGTCGGTAGACCGGCGGCGCTCATCTCTTGTGTTGTCACTCCGCCCGGCGTACTTACCAGCGGCCACATAGCTTCAAATGTGGGCCACAGTACCTCGTTGGTCATGGCATTATTTGATGCGCCTCCCAACCAGGGAACAGCGATAAATCTCGCGTAGTAAAGGGCGCCAAAAAACGCAGCAAAAAACATGACTTCTGAGAATATAAACCAGCTCATTCCCTGTCGATACGAGCGCCCTAACTGATCGCTGTACAGCCCCGCCATCGACTCGTCAATTTGGTTTTTAAACCAGCCGATAAGCATCACTAATAACACTGCGACACCCGCAAGAAGGATATGGCCTCCGTAGCCAGTTTCCCCTTTTGTGGCTTCTACAACATAGTTTCCTGCCCCCACGGCGATAAGAAATAATGCGATAGCACCAACAATGGGCCAAGGGCTTTGCGCGGGTACATAGTATTTTTGGTATTCATCTTTTTGAATTTCGGGTTGCATTTTTTTCTCCTTATCCCTTGTGCCTATTCACCGGTCGACGGTGTCGAAGCCATAAAGGGATTCGGTGTTGTCGTTAGGTCACTTGCTCGCGCTGTGACGTCATAGAGTGTGTACTGCAAAGTAAAAAAGGTAATATCTTCAGGTAACTGAGGGTCTACATAAAACTGCATAGGCATGTAGGCTTCGCTACCTGCGGACAAAGGCTGCTGGTTAAAACAGAAGCATTCCGTCTTATTTAAATAAAGTGCTGCCATGCCTGGTGATACAGAAGGAATGGCTTGAGCCACAATATTGCTAGAGGCTGGGTTTCGAACGTAAAACGACACCGTGTTGAGCTCACCGGGGTGAACTTGCACACGCTTCGTCTCGGCGCGAAACTCCCACGGCATGCCGGTATTTGTGCGGGTAATAAACTCGACGGTCACTGTTCTGGACGTATCAATTTCAACCGATTGATAAACTGCTGCAGTCCCTTCAGTTTTGCCGTTAATTCCCGTTACATCACAAAACACATCGTAAAGAGGAACAAGTGCGAAGCCGAAGCCAAACATGCCGATAACAATGGCGACAAGCTTGATCACCATTTTGTTGTTTGCACTTTGTTGTGACATCACGCTACCTCCGAGTAAATTCAAAGGTAAGGACTGTTAAACGCTATGATAAGCGCCCCAACATCCCTACCGTCTGTGGTGTGTGAATTTCCTTACTCACACAGGCCATGTCTCACGTATAACACGCCCAACCTAAGCCCTTATTTAACAACAGGTGGGGTTTCGAACGTGTGGTAAGGAGCAGGTGATGGAATTTCCCACTCAAGACCTTCAGCGCCGTCCCATACCTGCGCTGACACGCCTTCTCCCTGCTTTTTGCAAGCCTTAATAAGCAATGCGAGGAAGATAAGTTGAGATAAACCAAATGCGAAGCCGCCCAAGCTTATCCACTTGTTAAAATCGGCGAACTGTAAAGCATAATCTGGAATACGACGTGGCATACCCGCTAAACCTACAAAGTGCATAGGGAAAAACAAAACATTCACCGACACGAGGGAACACCAGAAATGCCATTTTGCCAACGTAGTGTCGTACATTTTGCCGGTCCATTTAGGTAGCCAATAGTAAACGGCTGCCATGATGGAAAAGACGGCCCCTGTCACAAGTACATAGTGAAAGTGAGCCACTACGAAGTAGGTATCGTGGTATTGGAAGTCAACTGGCGTTATCGCAAGCATAAGTCCCGATAACCCGCCTATGGTGAAAAGCACGATAAAGGCAATCGCAAACATCATCGGCATTTCAAAACTTAGCGAGCCACGCCACATAGTGGCCACCCAGTTAAACACTTTTACGCCAGTTGGCACTGAAATAAGCATGGTGGCAAACATGAAAAACATTTCCATATAAACCGGCATGCCCGTGGTAAACATGTGGTGAGCCCAAACGACAAATGACAACAGCGCAATGGACGCGGTTGCATAAACCATAGAAGCATAACCAAATAGCTTTTTACGGGAAAAAGTAGGAACAATTTGCGAGATAATACCAAAGGCCGGCAATATCATTATGTACACTTCAGGGTGACCGAAGAACCAAAAAATGTGCTGGAACATGACGGGGTCACCGCCACCTGCTGCATCAAAGAAGCTTGTTCCAAAGAATTTATCGGTCAATACCATGGTTACCGCGCCTGCTAGCACTGGCATAACGGCAATAAGAAGGAATGCAGTGATTAGCCATGTCCACACAAATAGCGGCATTTTCATCCAGGTCATGCCAGGGGCACGCATATTGAAAATCGTCACAATGACGTTAATCGCACCCATAATGGATGAAATACCCATTATGTGAACCGAAAACACAAACAGCGCTGTGGAATCGCCGCTATATGTTGTGGAAAGTGGCGCATAGAAAGTCCAGCCAAATGCCGGGCCACCGCCTTCCATGAACAGCGAGCTTAACAGTATGAGAAACGCGCCGGGTAGGATCCAGAAACTCCAGTTATTCATGCGAGGCAATGCCATATCTGGCGCACCTATCATCATGGGGATTAACCAGTTAGCAAGCCCGGTAAAGGCAGGCATTACCGCGCCAAAAACCATGATAAGCCCATGCACTGTGGTCATTTGGTTAAAGAAATTTGGTTCAACAATTTGTAAGCCAGGCTGAAACAGTTCAGCCCGGATAACCATTGCCATCGCACCGCCCACTAAGAACATGATAAAGGCGAACCATAGATAGAGTGTGCCTATGTCCTTGTGGTTAGTGGTAAACAACCAACGGGTAACCCCCTTTGGAATATGGTCGTGATGCTCATGATCATCGTGTTGCGCAGAGGTATCTGGCGAAATAACTTCAGTTGCTTTGCTCATGATCTACTCCTAGTTTCCGTTCGCAACAGCGTTGACATCTTTAGCCTGAACCATGTCACCGGTGTTGTTACCCCACGCATTTCGCTCGTAGGTAACAACAGCTGCTATTTCTTTAAGACTTAACATTTTGCCAAAGGCTTGCATGGCCGTGCCTGACTTACCGTGAAGCACAATGTCGATATGGCCTTGCTGATCTTCTTTGGCCATTTTGCTGCCTTTGAGTGCTGGAAACACGCCAGGGAGACCTTCACCGTTTGGCATGTGACATGCTGCGCAAGTCGCGTTATAAACACGCTCACCTTCTTGCATTAACTCGTCCATCGACATATTCATAGAAAGGAGACGCTGCTCTTCTTCTTTTGCCTGACGAACCATTGCCTCTTGTTCACTCATCCACTTATCAAATTCAGCGGGCTCTTTGGCGATAACCACAACGGGCATATAACCGTGATCTTTTCCGCACAATTCAGCACACTGCCCGCGATAAATGCCGGGCTCATTTACATTGGCCCAAGACTCGTTAATAAATCCAGGGTTGGCATCTTTCTTAACGGCAAAATCTGGAACCCACCACGAATGAATAACGTCGTCAGAGGTAATAAGGAATCGTATTTTTTTGCCCGTAGGTATCACTAGTGGACGGTCAACCTCAAGTAAGTAGTTATCGGTTTTCTGAAACTTGTTTTCAATCTGCTCTCTTTGTGTGGCAAGCAGCGAGTAGAACTCCACGTCACTGTCCATATATTTATAATGCCACTTCCATTGCGACCCTGTGACCAACACTGTCATATCGGGTTCAGTGGTATCTTCCATCGCGATTAGCGTATTTGCAGCCGGTACCGCCATAAAAACGAGAATAAGGAAAGGGATAACGGTCCACGCGATTTCTACTTTTACATTTTCATGAAAGTTAGCGGGCTTAGCGCCACGAGACTTTCTATGTAGATACATAGACGCGAACATCACGCCAAACACGACCACCGCAATACCAACACAAATGAAGAACATCAACATATGAAGGTCGTAAACCTGACCACTAATGTCGGTAGCACCGCGTCGTAAATTAAGTGAAGAGATTTCTTCACTTGCTTCTTGCGCGAAAATCAATGAAGAGAAAAGCAAAAATGGTAGGCTTGCGCACCACTTTGCCAATACGGTCGTTAGTTGTTTCACTCAGCACCTCCGGAATGGTACGGCTAAAGGCGCTATCTTGTTTTGCGCTAGCCCTACCAAATGAATTGCGAACGATTGACCCATAACCTCAACTTGTAAAACAAATTTAGAGTCATTGTTATTATTTTGTTAATCTCTGTATAAGAATTGCGCAATAATGTCGTGCCGTCTAGTCTTTTCTATTAAAAATTTAACGAAGTGGTTAATATTTAATCATTTGGTTAAAAGTCAGCATAAGATGAGGTGTGCAGGAAGTAAGCTTTAGAATGTGCAAACGCGCAGTAAATCAAACGCCCATTTTGAACGTGGAGACAACGTCGATGTTCCTTTAACTTGCTATTAAATAGACAAGTTAATCCACCTTGAACGACAGTTTTAAACAGTGCTTATATTTAGTAATAGCTGTCGCGGGAGGTATTCATGGACGAAATAAAGAGGAATCTACCGCATAATAGTGGATTCAAGGCTTTCTAGTAGGAATAGGATATTCAAACCTAATTTGCCTAAACCAGAACAAAAACGGGGAGTAAAAGGCACAAAAAAAGCGGCTAATGCACCGCTTTTGATCAAAGAAGCTAAAACCTTACATCCAATCAGCGTTTCGTATAACGCCTACTGCAATACCTTCGATTGCGAAGGGCTCATTTGCAAGGTCAACTTTTATCGGTGAAAACTCTTCATTTTCAGCATGAAGTAATACCTCGCGACCGCGTTTTTCTAGACGCTTCACAGTAACATCTTCATCAACTCGAGCTACCACCACTTGTCCATTATGTACATCAGTCGTGCGATGCACAGCTAGCAGATCACCGTCTAAAATGCCGATGTCTTTCATACTCATACCGTTTACACGAAGTAAAAAGTCTGCTTGAGGTTGGAATAGGGCAGGGTCTACCTTGTAATGAGACTCAACGTGCTCTTGAGCTAAAATAGGCTCTCCAGCAGCTACACGCCCAATTAAAGGCAGGCCTTCTTCCTCTTCAGCTTCGTTGTCCAGAGGAATATTGAGCTTTATACCTCGCGACGTACCCGGCAAAATTTCAATCACGCCTTTACGCGCCAAGGCTTTCAAGTGTTCTTCCGCGGCATTGGCAGAACGGAAACCAAGCTGACGGGCAATTTCGGCACGCGTAGGCGGCATTCCCGTTTCTTGCATGGTTGTTTTAATAAGTTCTAAAACTTCAGTTTGTCGAGCTGTGAGTGGGCGCATAAAAGACCTGTCTGTTCATACAGTTCCTGTAAGTATATACACCTAAAACCAAATAACAAGCACTTGCCGCGTCTTTTGCTTATTGTAGTTGATGAAGAGCGTATACCTTGCTCTTATCGAGCTAGCAGAAGCTTAAATCGCAGCAACTTGATAAGCGCGCCACTATCTTAAATACCTTTTTGTTTTTGAACTTGTTCAATCACATGAAGTCATTACAGCAAGTAAAGCGATGATATTGGCTTATCGCGAGATTGTGACGCGATTGTGTTACACTCCCCTTGTTTTTATTTCATAGGATTACATAGTTCATGTCGTGGATGCGAAAAGCCCTTTTGTCGGTATTTCATTATCCTGTAAAGTTACTGGTTAAAGCCCATAGTATTCCAGTTAACGTTGAAACCGAATTAGGAATAGATAAAAGCAAACCTATCGTTTATCTACTTCCCACCAACTCAGTGACAGACCAACTTGCATTGAGAATGTCGACCCAAGCTCTAGACTTACCCAGCCCAACTAAGACCTTAACGTTGGCAGGGAGAGAGTATTCATCGACGTTGTTTTTGCGAAAAACACAACCGCTTTTCCGCTCGTCGGCAAAAGACACGGGAATTGAAGAAGTCTTTACAGACCTTTTCCACCTGCACAGAGACCATGAGAATCTCGATTTACAAGTTGTGCCGGTTTATGTGACATGGGGCAGAGCACCAGGCCGCGGTAACCCGGGACTGAGCGACCTTATTGCTGATAAGGCTGCACCCAGCTGGTTGCGCAAGTTATTCATCGTGCTGTTTTTAGGCCGTGACAACTTTATCAATTACTCTAAGGCCGTTTCGGCGCGCGCCATGTCTAACCAACACGGTAGCGATCAGAGTATCGCTCATAAGCTCGTTCGGGTTGCCAGTACGCATTTTCAGAGAAAGCGCCAAAGTATGACGGGCCCTACGCTATTGGAGCGTCAAGAGCTCAATAATAGCGTATTGGGGTCTGATGCCGTACGCCGCGCCATTGCCGAGGAATCTAGAAGCAAAAAAGTATCTCACGACAAAGCAAAAGCGCGCGCCCAGTCATACATTACCGAGATTGCTGCAGACTATCGCGAGGGCCTTATCCGGTTTGGCGACAGGCTGCTTACGCGTATCTGGAACAAAATCTATAACGGCATAAGCGTAGGGCACGCCGAACGAATTCGCGAACTTGCTGCAAACGGACATGAAATTATTTATGTGCCGTGTCACCGCAGCCATATGGATTACCTACTGCTCACTTACGTGATTTATCACGAAGGCATGGTAACGCCTCATATTGCAGCGGGTATTAATCTTAACTTTTGGCCCGTAGGTAAAATGTTCCGCCGTGGCGGTGCGTTCTTCCTGCGTCGCAGCTTTGCAGGCAACAAGCTGTATACTGCTGTTTTCAGAGAGTATTTAGAGCTGCTTTTCAATAAAGGCTACTCGGTGAAATACTACCCTGAAGGCGGTCGTAGCCGCACAGGTCGTCTTATTCCGCCGAAAACCGGCATGTTAGCCATGACCATTCAAGCCATGTTGAAAGGGGTGAATCGCCCTGTGAGCATCGTGCCGGTTTATATTGGCTATGAAAACGTGATGGAAGTGAAAAGCTACCTTAACGAACTTAAAGGGTCTAAGAAGAAAAAAGAGTCAAACCTTCAAGTCTTCTCTGCTATTCGTAAACTTAAAAATTACGGCCACGGATATGTGAACTTTGGTGAGCCCATTGCGCTGAACCAGTTCCTTGAAAGCCATGTGCCTAACTGGCGCGACTGTAGAGATGCTGAGCCCGAGAAGAAGCCTGCGTGGTTAACGCCTGCGGTTAATGAACTTGCTAATAACGTGATGACGCGAATTAACCGCGCAGCCGCGTTAAATGGTATGGCGCTTACATCGCTGTGTTTACTGTCTTCAAAAACACAAACCATGAGTGAGGCCGAGCTAAAACAGTCTATTGGCGATTTTATGGATTTGTTTAAAGCTGTTCCATTTAGTGACGACGCCACCATTCCTGATTCAACGGCAGAAGAATTGCTGCGCGATACGCTGAAACTTGGACGCTTTGATATTAAAGAAGATGACTACGGCCGGTTAATTAGCCCGCAGCCTAAGTCAGCGGTTTACCTGACATATTATCGCAACAATATTTTGCACTTATTTGCGATCCCAGGTCTTGTTATGGCCTCTGTTTTCGCGAAAAAAGGCACGACTAAGAACGATATACTTCAGCTAATTGCTGCACTTTATCCTTTACTGCAAAAAGAGCTTTTCTTGCATTTAACCCAAGATGAAGCCCTTGCGCATACTGACGCACTGATTACCGCACTGCTCAATAATGGGTTATTGCGTCAAAAAGACAAAGAGCTATTGCCTCCTGATGCTCACTGTAAACAATTCCATTCTGCTTGGCTGTTAAGCCGCTGTATGCAGGAAACGTTACAGCGTTATGCCGTTGTGCTTACCATTCTTGATAAAGAAAAGGTAATTAGCCGAGGCGCCTTAGAGCGTGAGAGTAAACAAGTGGCCGAACGTTTATCCGCCCTGTACGGGCTAAGTTCACCAGAGTTTTACGACAAGAACGTGCTGTCTAGCTTTATCGGCGCGCTTAAAGAAAACCATTGGTTAGACTCTGAAAAAGATGGCAGCCTAAAGTACTCTGAAGAATGTGAAGCGCTTCGACAAGATGTAATGGCGCTAATATGGCCTGAAATGATGCAACATTTAGAGAATGTAGCGCTTAATGGTCAAACTAATTAAAGCTCGCTATTAACACTATCTATTAACACGTAAAAAGCCCATGCTGCTGCATGGGCTTTTTTGTGCACTCTTTACCTTTGTTTGACACCGGTAAAAGGTAAGCCGTTTTTCACTTAAAGGTAAAGTGTCTCGTTGTAATGCCGCCTTGTATCGCTTCTCGGTAAACCATGGCTTAACGTGAAACAATGCAAGGCGATAACTTGAAAAGCCAAGCGCCTGCGCTCAGCGTTTTAATCTAGGCGGGTTGAGACAAGAAAAAACGATAAGCTGGATTATCCGTGACTTCTTCCACCTTGTAACCTAATTCGGCAACGTGCTGGTTAAAGTCACCCCGGCTTTCAGGCGCAATATCAAAACCAGCTAACACTAGCCCCTCGGCTGCACCGTGGTTGCGATAATGGAATAAAGTAATATTCCACTGTTCGCCTAAGGTGTTTAAGAAATTCAGCAATGCTCCCGGGCGCTCCGGAAATTCAAAGCTAAATACCTGCTCGTTCAAGATAGTAGGTGGGCGACCACCAACCATATGACGTACGTGCAGTTTTGCCAGCTCGTTGTCACTTAAATTAACGCAGTCATAGCCTTTGCTCTCAAGGTCACCTTGCAGTGCAGCAAACTCTTGCTGACCGCCTTTAAGCTTCACGCCTACAAAGATATGCGCTTCACTTTCACTGGCATAGCGATAATTGAACTCGGTAATGGCCTTAGCCCCCACGCACTCACAAAACTGCTTGAAAGCGCCTTTGGTTTCAGGAATTTTTACCGCAAAAACTGCTTCTTTCTGCTCGCCTAATTCACAGCGTTCAGAAACATAGCGTAAGGTATGAAAATTGATGTTTGCGCCACACAAAATGCCACCAAGCTTCTTGCCCTTCAAGTCGTGCTGCTTCGCGTATTTGCGAATAGCGGCCACCGAAAGGGCGCCAGCAGGTTCAGCAATAACACGGGTGTCGTCGAAAATATCTTTTATGGCCCCGCAGATTTCATCATTGGTAACCGTAATGGTTTCATCAACTAAACGGTTACATAAACGGAAGGTTTCCTGCCCCATGACTTTGACAGCCACGCCATCGGCAAAAATACCGACGCTTTCCAGTTCCGTAGGCTCGCCTTGTGCTTTCGCTTTAATGAAACACGCCGACTCTTCAGACTCCACCGCCACAATTTTAATGCTGGGCTTTAGCTGCTTTAAATACACGGCAATCCCGGCAGCTAAGCCACCACCGCCCACGGCGATAAATAAAATATCAAGGTGTGGGTTTTGCTCTAATAACTCTCGCGCAACCGTACCTTGGCCTGCAATTACATCAGGGTTGTCAAAGGGCGGTACGAAGGTATAACCATGGGTCTCACACAGTGCTTTAGCATGGTTGCTTGCCTGATCAAAGCTGGTGCCATGCAATACCACATTGACGTTATCACCACCGAAGCGACGTACTGCGTCCACTTTAATATCAGGGGTGGTTTCCGGCATCACGATAGTCGCTTGAATGCCCTTCATCTTTGCACTGTATGCTAAGCCCTGCGCATGATTACCGGCAGAAGCGCCAATCACGCCGGCTTGTAGCTGTGCTTCGCTAAGCGAGCAAATGCGATTATAAGCACCGCGCAGCTTAAAGCTTTTCACTGGCTGCTGATCTTCTCGTTTCAAAAAGATCTCGTTGCCAAGCTCAGCTGAAAGCAAAGACATATAAGAAAGCTCACTGGCCACAGCCACATCGTAAACGGGAGCGAGTAAAATCTTTTTTAGATATTCGTGGTCGCTAACGTGCTGGCCTGCCATTATAAATCTTCCAGTTTGCTTACATCACGTACCGCACCCTTATCAGCACTGGTTGCTAGCGCTGCAAAGGTTTTAAGCGATGTTGAGACTTCACGAACGCGATCCTTAGGCTTCCAAGGTTTATCGCTTGCTTCCATTTTTGCACGGCGCTCGGCAAGTGCTTCATCAGAAATAACGATGTTGATGCTTCGGTTAGGGATATCTATTTCAATCTTGTCCCCGTCTTCAACTAAGCCAATACCGCCACCACTTGCCGCCTCAGGAGAGCAATGACCAATAGACAGGCCGCTAGTACCACCGCTAAATCGGCCGTCGGTAACTAATGCACAGTGCTTGCCTAAGCCTTTTGATTTTAGGTAAGAGGTTGGGTAAAGCATTTCTTGCATGCCCGGTCCGCCGCGCGGACCCTCGTAGCGAATAAATACCACATCGCCTGCTTTTACTTCGTCACCTAAAATACCCGCTACCGCATCGTCTTGGCTTTCATAAATGCGCGCTGTGCCGTTGAATTTTAAAATAGACTCATCCACACCTGCGGTTTTAACAATACAGCCGTCTTCTGCCACATTACCGTAAAGTACAGCGAGTCCACCTTCTTGACTAAACGCATGTTCAATCGAGCGGATACAGCCGTTTTCGCGGTCGTCATCGGCTTCATCCCAGCGACAGTCTTGGCTAAACGCCTTAGTCGTTCGAATGCCCGCAGGTCCCGCGCGATAAAAGGTGATCGCGTCTTTATTTTCAGGGTTAGTGATATCCCACTCGCTGATAACCTCAGTAAGCGGCTTACCAAGCACGTGATTAACATCGCTGTTCAGCAAACCCGCTTTGTTAAGCTCGTTCAAAATACCTAACACGCCACCGGCACGGTGCACGTCTTCCATGTGGTATTTAGGTGTAGACGGCGCCACTTTACATAAGTGAGGCACTTTGCGAGATAGCCTATCGATATCATCCATAGTGAAAGGCACTTCGCCTTCCATCGCTGCTGCTAACAAGTGCAAGATGGTATTGGTTGAACCACCCATGGCAATGTCTAGGCTCATAGCGTTTTCAAACGCTTTGAAGTTAGCGATATTACGGGGCAATACGCTTTCATCATCATCGCCGTAGTAGCGCTTGCAAAGCTCAACTATTTGCTTACCTGCTTGTTTGAACAGCCCTTCACGGTCAGCGTGGGTAGCTAGCATAGAACCATTGCCCGGCAGTGATAAACCTAACGCTTCGGTTAAGCAATTCATGGAGTTAGCAGTGAACATCCCTGAGCATGAACCACAGGTAGGGCAGGCTGAACGCTCAATTTCATCGGTATCTGCATCGCTCACTTTGTCATCAGCAGCGGCTACCATGGCGTCAACCAAATCTAGCTTGATAAGCTGGTCTGAAAGCTTGGTTTTCCCCGCTTCCATCGGACCGCCCGATACAAAGATTACCGGCACGTTAAGGCGCATTGATGCCATCAACATTCCCGGGGTGATCTTGTCGCAGTTAGAGATACAAACAATGGCATCGGCGCAGTGCGCATTTACCATATACTCCACCGCATCAGCGATGATTTCGCGAGACGGAAGGCTGTAAAGCATGCCGCTGTGGCCCATAGCGATACCGTCGTCTACCGCTATTGTGTTGAACTCTTTTGCAACACCACCGGCTTCTTCCACGCTGCGCGCTACCAGTTGACCAAGGTCTTTGAGGTGAACGTGCCCAGGTACAAACTGCGTAAATGAGTTAGCAATAGCAATAATAGGCTTGCCGAAATCAGAATCTTTCATTCCGGTTGCACGCCATAGCGCACGAGCGCCGGCCATATTTCTACCTTGTGTGGTAGTTGCAGAACGTAACTTGGGCATAAATCCTTCCCGTTAATTTTAGGTGCTAGGGTTTAATGCTAGACCTTTATGTGAAACTTAAAAACAGTGGTAAACCAGTAATGCTTTGGCTTGTTTTCCAATACGCGCTGTTTTACTCAAAATTGCATGTCATACTGATGATGTATTAAATCATCTTAGGTCGTTCAAGCGAAGGGCGACAAAGCCTTACTGCTTACAGATCAGTAGCGCTTTGTTTTATATGATATCTTTGACTTACAATGCCGTATTCCTTTGGCATTATAAAAATGAAATGTTGTTTGTTAGGGGTTATGGCTTTACCCCTACACGCAACGCGCGGTAAACCGCGAATTGGTATTGCGCAAAGAAATAGCATGAAACACACGGCTTGATCAAGTTTTTTGCGGTAGAAATAGCGAGTTCTTAAGAGTAGTAAAAGGGTAATAAGCATGTTCGATTGGTTTCACTGGCTAAACCTGGCAGGCGTTGCGGTATGCGCAATTTCCGGGACCCTTATGGCCTATCAAAAACGCATGGATGGGTTCGGCGTTGTGGTGCTAGCCAGTGCCACGGCTATCGGTGGCGGTACGCTGCGCGACGTTATGTTAGATGTACCTGTGTTTTGGATTGCCGATACCGACTATTTGTATACCACTCTCATTGCGGCTTTTGTTCCCATCATCTGGCTTCGAATAAGCCCACGGTTTCCTTTTCATTACCTACTGATTGCCGATGCCTTCGGCTTAGCCTTGTTTAATGTGGTGGGTATAGAAAAAGCTTTGGCGAATGACACCGGCATGGCAGTGGCGGTTGCAATGGGCACCATTACTGGCGTATTTGGTGGGTTATTACGAGACGTTATCTGCCGAGAAGTGCCGCTGGTTTTAAACGGCGAGCTTTATGCGATGACCTGTATTGCTGGCGGGGTTGTATATGGCATCGCACTAGAATTTGACCTTGCTACCCAGTGGTGTGGTATTGCAGCCCTCGCAACCACCGTATTGTTTAGGCTAGGCGCCATGCGCTGGCATTGGCAGCTACCTGTATTTTACAACGATCATCATTAAGCGCTTTAGTTAACGCTTCGCTGAGCGCATGCAGGCCAGTGAAGCGTTAAAATAGGCAAGACCAGCACCGACCGCATTTCCTCTTTAAACAATAGGCCCGCATTTTTCAATTCCGTCGATATTCACTCCCTCAGTACAGTTACAAGTTTTCTTCACACCCACTACAGTTGAGCCTTGCTGCGTTTGCTTTGCATGAGCGATGGATGCGTTGAACTTTGAAATAAGAGATAAAGACATAGGGGTGAGTAAGGCTTATGGGCATGGCTGTGGTTAAAACTTTTGCAGGCCAAGGCGTTACTGCGCCAGAGGTGAGCGTAGAAATTCATTTGGCTAACGGCTTACCCGCCTTTCAACTAGTGGGCATGGCTGAAACCAGTGTAAAGGAAGCCCGTGAGCGTGTGCGCAGCGCCCTTATCAACAGTGGCTTTGAATTTCCTGCCAAACGAATAACGGTTAATTTAGCGCCGGCTGATATCCCAAAGTTCGGTGGCCGGTTCGACCTTCCTATTGCCGTTGGCATTTTAGCAGCTTCGGGTTACATTTCAGATATTAGCCTGCTTAATATTGCCTTTGTGGGCGAGCTTGCTTTAAACGGAGAAATAAAGCCGGTTAACGGCCTTATTCCCGTCGTAATGACAGCCGCAAACGAAGATATTGCTTTGGTTTACCCTGGTGACAATGACGTTGAAGCCGCACTCGTATCCCACGCTACGCGCTTTCCCGCGTTTGATTTACTGTCTGTTTATGAACACCTTACTGGCAATAAGAAATTGGCAAAGGGGCAGCCTTTTACTTCACATTCGCCTAACAAGATGCAAACAGGTTGGGACGATATTATCGGGCAGGAGCAGGCTAAACGGGCGTTAATCATTGCCGCAAGTGGTGCGCATAATCTACTAATGGTGGGGCCTCCCGGCACGGGAAAGAGCCTGCTAGCTAGCCGTATGCTGTCGCTACTACCAGATATGAGCGAAGAAGAGGCCCTTGAAGTAGCCGCCATTCATTCGGTAAAAGGTGAAACCTTACACGCCGAGCGCTTTTTAACGCGTCATTTGCGCTCCCCCCATCACACAAGTTCTGCGATAGCGCTCACTGGTGGTGGTTCTAATCCGGTGCCGGGAGAAATTTCACTGGCCCACAACGGTATTTTGTTTTTAGACGAATTGCCTGAATTTGGCCGAAAAGCGCTGGACGTATTGCGTGAGCCCCTTGAAACTGGCGACGTGCATTTATCCCGAGCATCAGGAAGTGCAACCTACCCCGCAAATTTTCAACTCGTAGCCGCCATGAACCCAAGCCCTACTGGGGATATTGACGACAACCGTCTGGCACCTCAACAGCAGCTTAACTACTTAAACCGTTTGTCAGGCCCGCTGCTAGATAGAATAGATATACAAGTCGAGGTGCCTAGGCTTCCAGACTACGACTTGCCAGAGCGGGGCAATAGACCTGACGACTCGTTACATGACATGCGGGAAAGGGTGATAGCTGCACGGCAAAAACAAGAGTCTCGACAAGGCAAACCCAATGGCGCTTTACACGCGGGTGAACTTGCCGACATCTGTTTGCTAGATGACGCAGATCTCCTCTTTTTACAGGCAGCTGCGAAACAACTTAATTTATCTATGCGCGTATTTCACCGCACGCTAAAAGTGGCTAGAACTATTGCCGACCTTGAAGAAGAAAACGCCGTATCCAGGGCTCATATCGCGGAAGCGCTGGGTTATCGAGCTCTCGATAACCTTATAAAGCAGCTCAGTGCTAGCTAAGCGCAACTAATAAAATAACTTACCCTCGTGAATGCAAGTTTAGCTGCATAAAAGCGTTGATAAGCGGTTCGTTTTGCTTATCTTGTAAACAACATAGGCCAAGGGCATAAGGCTCGATATCTTCAACCTGAATTTGGGTTACCGCATTAGCCATACTGGAATGATCAAGTACCACTTTTGGTACAAAGCCTACACCACACTCTAGCGCTACCATGCTTACAATAGCTTCGTTACCGCCTACATAGGCATAAACATTAGGGCGAATACCGTGCTCGGCAAACCAGTGATAGGCGGTACGTCGCGTTGGCCCTGTTTCAGGCATGATCACCTGATGTTTGGTCCAATCTAGCTGACTTAATTGGGTCAAGCGCCATTCTCGAGGAGCAATAAGCACCAAAGGCACGTTATCAAGGGCGGTGAAATGCAAATCTGTCGGCATGTCAGGGGTATAGATAGCAATAGATAAATCACACTGCTTACTTTTAACTTTCTCTATGGCAAGGGCAGGGTCACCGGTTATTAAACGTATATCGACCCCAGGGTGTTGCTGCCTGAACTGCCTTAGCATAGCGGGCAAATGGCTTTGACTGGCAGTTACCGAGCAAAATACACTTAGTTCCCCCTGAAGTGCATCGCTATCTTCTTTTAAATCAATTTTTAATTGCTGCCAATCAGCTAACGCTTGTTTTGAGAAGGACAATAACTTGTGCCCGCTATGGGTGAGCGCGACTTTACGGTTATCCCGTTTAAACAAGGTGCAGCCTAACTCGTCTTCAAGACGCTGAATTACACGGCTTAACGTAGATGGCGATACATACATGGCCTCAGCGGTGACGCCGAAGTGAAGGCTGGTAGCCAGGTGGTTAAAGAGCTGTAGACTGCGAAAATCCATATATATTTCACTTTATGCAATATTATCTTGCAAATATATCATTTTCCAAAACAAAAGAAATCTTTTAGTCTCACTACCAAGTCGTCATAGACGAGGTCTGTCAACGCCAAGGTCGGTGTTTGATATTGACAAAAATGAATGTTGTTCGGAAATTTTTATGGCTAATTATTTCAACACCCTGTCACTTCGCCAGCAGTTAGACCAGCTTGGCCGCTGCCGCTTTATGGCACGCGATGAATTCGCTGACGGTTGTCAGTTCTTAAAAGGCAAGAAAATTGTCATTGTAGGCTGCGGCGCGCAGGGCCTTAACCAAGGCCTGAATATGCGTGACTCAGGGTTAGATGTTTCTTATGCGCTGCGTCAGGCAGCCATCGATGAGCAACGCGACTCTTACAAACGCGCTTCAAGCAATGGATTTACTGTTGGTACCTATCAGCAGCTTATTCCAGAAGCTGATGTAGTTTACAACCTAACACCTGATAAGCAGCACGCAAGTGTGGTAGAGGCAGTAATGCCGCTTATGAAAAAAGGTGCAACGCTAGGTTACTCACACGGCTTCAACATTGTTGAAGAAGGCCAGCAAATTCGTAGCGATATCACAGTAATTATGTGTGCGCCGAAAAGCCCAGGCTCTGAAGTACGTGAAGAATATAAGCGTGGCTTTGGTGTACCAACACTAATAGCTGTGCACCCGGAAAATGACCCTGAAGGTAAAGGTTGGGATCAGGCTAAAGCACTGGCAAGTGCAACTGGCGGTGACCGCGCAGGTGTACTTGAGTCTTCATTTGTGGCTGAAGTTAAATCTGACCTTATGGGTGAGCAAACCATTTTATGTGGTATGCAACAAGTTGCAGCAGTACTTGCTTTTGAAAAAATGGTTGATGACGGTATCGACCCAGGTTATGCAGGTGCGCTTATTCAGTACGGCTTAGAAGCCATTACTGAAGCACTTAAGATTGGCGGTGTAACTAACATGATGGACCGTCTATCAAACCCTGCAAAAGTGAAAGCGTTTGAGCTTTCTGAGCAATTAACTGATTTACTTCGTCCGCTATTTGAAAAGCACCAAGACGACATCATCAGCGGTGAATTCTCTCGCACCATGATGGAAGATTGGGCAAATGGCGATGCGAACCTACTTAAGTGGCGTGAAGAAACCGGTGAGACCGCGTTTGAAAACGCACCGGCTTATGAAGGTGAAATCAGCGAACAAGAATTCTTTGACCACGGCATTTTGCTAGTTGCCATGATCAAATGTGGTGTTGAGGTTGCGTTTGACGTAATGGTTGAGGCTGGAATTCTGCCTGAGTCTGCGTACTACGAATCACTACATGAAACGCCGCTTATTTCTAACACAATCGCGCGTAAGCGTTTGTATGAAATGAACGTGGTTATTTCAGACACAGCAGAATACGGAAACTATTTGTTTGCCAATGCAGCAATTCCGATTTTGCGTGAGAAATTTATGCCTACCATTGATACCAGCGTTATCGGTAAGGGTTTGACTGCTGCTTCTAATCAAGTAGAGAACAAACGCCTTGTTGAGATTAACGAAGCCATCCGCTCACACGGTGTGGAATCAGTAGGTAAGACCTTGCGTGGCTACATGACTGATATGAAGGCCATAGTAGTGTAAGACAGGTTAGGACAGTTTCTGTCGTTAGGTGCTTAACTAAGCCCTCTTGCCCGACCATTTTGGTCGGGCTTTTTTATTTCCATAACTCAGCGAGTCTCGCTCTTCTTACTACGCCCCGTACATAAGAAGCTATTAATACTTATACGGTTACGAAGTAACACCTTGCCGAACACGCTCAGCGAAGCGCACTGATGCGTAAGCTAATGCAAAAAAGATAAGAAAGCCCCAACCAATCGGCATCAAATTTCCGTTTAAAAAGCTATCGACAAAAAGCGCTACGGGTACCGAAAACAAACTAGAAAAGCAGCCGATAATAGCTGCACCTAGCCCAGCCATATCGCCTAACGGTTGCATGGCCATGGCGTTTAAGTTTCCAAATAAAATACCGACAAAAAAGAACCCTACAAACATCACAGCAATAGTAAGAACAAGAGGCGGAAGCCCGTCGTAGGCAAATAACAAGGCAAGGTAGACAACCGCAAACCCGTTCACCCCTTTAAGCGCAAAACGACAAAGCTTACGCATACCAAAGCGCATAACCATTTTACCGTTAAAGTAAGAAGCAAGCCCGATAGAAAAAGCAAGCGTAGCGAAGATATAAGGGAACCACTCACCTACATCATAAAACACCGTAAAGATGGTCTGTGACGCGCTTAGATACGCCAAAAACGCCCCGAAGATACAACCCATGGCAAAGGTATAACCCATAACTTCTGGATGGGTCAGAATAAACTTTGATGATTTAAAAAAGTGCGCTCGCGAGAATTTTCTGCGCTTCGCCCGAGGTAAGGTTTCTCCTTGGCGAGAAAAGAACCAAATCCCCGCCATAGTAGCCACCAGCAGAAACAGCGTGAATATATGGAACCAAGATGTCAACTCCATCACAGTTTGCCCAATTATTGGGGCAAGCATGGGCACTAAAATAAACACCATCATGATAAATGACATGACTTTTGCCATAGCATCACCCACGTACAAGTCGCGGATAATTGCCATAGAGGCTATGCGCGGGCCAGACACCCCAAAAGCTTGAATAACGCGCCCCACCAGCATGGTTTCTAAATTAGTGGCAAGCATACAAACAAACGTACCTAAGGCAAAAATGCATAAGCCCACAAGTATTGTTAGACGGCGGCCACGGCTGTCTGAAAACGGACCGAAAATCATTTGCCCGAAAGCCATACCTAAAAAGAACACGGTTACAATCAAATGGGTATGATGTGCCTCTTCTACGTTAAGTGACTCACCAATTTGGATAAGTGCGGGCAGCATAGCATCTATGCTGAGGGCAACCAGCGATGTCATGGTTGCCATTAACGCAACAAATTCAACAAGGCCAAGGGCGGGCTTTTGCACAGCTGCCGTATCTTGAGATACGCCATTAGATGTCTGGGGCATAAAGTCTCGAATATGAAATTAAGTGTGGGAAAGTAAAAAGGCGCGAAATAATCGCGCCTATATAAGTGTACCTGAAATTTGGTTAAAAAGCCGCCAGCACGAAGAAATCTTGTCTTAAATACTGGGGCGTTTAACGGGTACTATTCAGTGGTAAGACCGGCTTTCACCGCATCGTCCTTTGAAGCAGGTTTCAAATACTGATTCAAAAACATATCCATTTCTTTGAAGAATAGGTGCCGATTACGCTGAATAGATAAAAAATGATCGCCACTTTCAAGTTCAACATAATTAAAAACTTTATCGTAATCTTCCAATTCATCTGCCATGTAGCGACTATGTAGAGGCGGGACTATGCGATCTTCCTCTCCATGCACTAGCAAAATAGGGGTCTTGATACCCTTCGCGTTATAATAGGGCGAGCGCGCCTCCAAGTCGTCATAGTCATCGCCAATTTGATTCTTAACAAACTCATTGTTTAGAAAACGTCGAGAATGTATCACCACGTGTTTAAGAGAGCTTACGCCAGCAAAGCTTATGGCACACTTAAATAAATCAGGGGTTTTAACGGTTGCCATTAGCGCCGCGTAACCGCCATAACTTGCACCAACAATACACATATTATCTCGTTCAGTGTGCCCTTGTTTTTCCATCCAATGCGCCGCATCGGTAATGTCGTCCTGCATTGCCAGGCCCCACCCCTTCATTTGGCTTTGTGCAAAGCTATAGCCGTAGCCTCTTGAGCCTCTAAAGTTTGGCCTCAACACAGCATAGCCTTTCGAGGTGAAGTACGCTGTCCAGTAGTCGAAACCGCTGAAATCCCGAGCCCCCGGCCCGCCGTGAGGATGAATAATGGTTGGGAAGGGCCCGTCACCCTTTGGCAGAGTTAAATATGCTTCAATCTTGATACCATCTCGAGCTTCATATTCAATTAATTTATGTTCGGATAATTGCGTAGGGTCTATTTGGCTGTATTGCTGAAATAACACGTCAAGCGTGCCTTTCTCACGGTTACCCAACAAGTAAACACCAGGCAATACGTCCGATTCAGAATAAACGATATAGGTTTGTTCATCGTCACTGAAACTTACTAGCGTGTTATCGTAATCGGGAAGCCCGATATCAATACCGTTTTGTAAGGCAACATATCGTTCATCCCAATAAAAACGACCATCATGGCGCACACCGATAGCATCTCGCGTAACGGGTGAGTAAATAAGGCTTCCGTCTACATCATACCCGTCATCGGCATACACCTCTGTTCGCTCGTTGGTTTTGAGGTTTAACTTATACAACGCGCGAAAGTCGCCTTTATAGCCTTTGAAATACAATATATTCGGGTCTTTCGCAAAGCCGACAGGGTACTCACCTTTTTCGGTCATGGCGTTATAAGCAAACAAAGTTCGCCAATCGTCCCCCTCCTTTAAGAAAACCTCGCGTTCACCCGTATCATAGTTAAGTGAAATACCAATACGAACATTACTTTGCTGGTCAGTAAGCCAGTCTCTAATGCGTTTTTTACCCCGAATAATTCGACTTACACCGCCAGTGTTAACGTTGACTTTATATACCGAAGGTAACCCTAAAACCTCGGCATCTAATGCTATTAAAATATGGTCTGGGTCATCAGGTAGCCAATCGATGACGTCATCGTGAAATTGTGGAATATGATTTGGGTTTCCAGCGCGGCGCTTAATTCGCTCCCATTCAACCATGTTGAATGCGCCGCCTTCGCCGTCGAACTTAATACTTAGCAAGCGGGTGTCGTGAACTTTTGTCGTGCCGCGCCGAGTTTCATAGCGGGCGCTAACCACTAGGCGTTCATTGTTTACCCAGTTGTACCAATTTATTTTCACTCGCTCATTGTCAGAGCGAAGAAGATAGTGCTTTTCACCTTTTTTTAAATCAAAGGTAGCAAGCATGGCGAACGCTTCTTCTTGCTCAACATTCTGCACAAACGCTATTTTTGTTCCATCAGGGGAAAGTGACGGCGCCCAATACGTTGGCAGAGCACTAAAGGTTTCGTAGGTTGGCTTGTTCTCATCAGGTTCGGTAGCTAACGTAGAAAAAGATACGGCAAATAGCAGTAGGGCATTAAGTAAAGCAGGTAAGAGAGCCTTGTGATAAGACATAACATTCCCTTGTTGATTTTTATTTTTAGTGGAACTTAGCGCTAGTACTGGCCTCGAAGCTAAGTGAAAGTGAGTATACAAATTAAGAGGGAAATGTACAAAAAATAATCCATGATATTTTACTCTGCCAGGTGTTAGCGCAAATATTTGATCTCTCATCGTAGTTTGGGGATACAAAACGCAATTGTGGTATCATTAACCGCGTTCACAATACGGACTTTACTATCAAGCGGTATGCTTCTTAGCCCAGCGTTATCTTAAGGATTTAGCCTTTTCATGCCTTCAATTTGGACCGGGCTTGCCAGTTTGCAAGACCCACTTTTCCGACAGTTTATGTTGAAAATATTCAAGACTCATTTGGTTTTGATGTGCGGCGTACTGCTTTCGCTGATCTGTACGTTAGCATCGACCGCGCAAGCGCAAGAAGGCATTTCCTATAATATTCAAGGCGTAAAAGACGATAAGCTACGCAACAATATTCGGCTTCACTTGAACAGCCTCGATGTTGAAAAAGCACTACTTACTGACCCATATTGGCAAGGGGAAGTGAGCGATACAGTGGCAACAGCACTTCAGCCGTATGGCTATTACAACAGCGAGACTAACGTTGTTATCGATGACGGCGACAAGGTTACGGTTAATGTTTCGTTAAACGCCCCCCTAACCATTAATAAAGTGACCCGTGAAATTATTGGGGCAGGGCGTGAAGATAAAGCATTTAGAGAGCGTTTTAACGCACTTAAGCTTAAAGAAGGCGATGTACTCAATCAAACCATCTATGAATCGTTTAAGTCTTCGATGTTTAACTATGCCCTTTCCAACGGCTATTTTGACTTTTATTGGCAGGCTACCCGACTTGATCTAGTGCGTGGTGCGAAGCAGGCAAACGTACTGTTAATTGCGCAAAGCGGGCCTCAGTACCAGTTTGGTGAACTCAAAATCGTCGGCGAAGACAAAGCAAAGGCCATTATCAGTCGCCTTAAACCATTTGAAACCGGAGACGCTTATTCATCTGCGGTGTTGTCTGATTTCAATCGGCGATTGAATCAATCTGGGTATTTCAATCGTGTGATAGCCAGGCCGGTAGTTAGTGACGCTGAGGGTTTACGTGTACCTGTTGAGGTGTCACTACAGCACAGGCCTACCGACGCATTTAATGTGTCACTTGGCGCGGCCACCGATACCGGCCCGCGGGTCCGACTTGGCTGGGAGCGCCCTTGGGTAAATGACAAAGGGCATTCGGTATCATCGGATATCTTTATATCTGAGCCCGAACAGTCAGTTACCGCCGACTACCGCATTCCCATGAAAAACATCACTCGTGATTACGCCAGCATTGAGGCGGGTTACCAATTTATTGAATACGCCAACACGTCCTTTGAAAGTGAAACCCTTTCGTTGTCTGCCCACCGCTACTGGCAAAAAAACGACTCGCCATGGCAGCACGATGGTTCGATAACCTACCTTAGGGAAACCTACGATCAAGGGGAGCTTAACACCAATACCACGTCACTGGTTTTACCGGGGTACTCGTTAACCTATCGCAATAAAGACAGCGAGCTTAACATCAGCAACGGCAGCTACATTCAAATGCTTGCACAATATGGCAAAGAAGGCTTTGGCTCTGATATTGACTTTGCTAAAGCGGTAGTAGAGGCTACGTTGATACGCACGTTTAACGATGTACATAGAATATCTTTACGCGGTGAAGCAGGCGCTATTAAAACCAACAGCTTCGATGAAGTGCCCACCTCTTTGCGTTTCTACGCTGGGGGAGACCAAAGCGTTAGGGGGTTTGACTATCGAGAAATATCGCCCACCGCAGATGTTATCGCCCCCGAAACCGGTGAACTTGTGACCGATTCAATAGGCGGAAAATATTTGCTTACCACAAGCGTGGAATACGCCTATCGCGTAGCCGATAATTGGCGCGTCGCAGCATTTGTTGATGCCGGTACCGCCACCAACGACACCAGTACAACACTAACCTATAGCGTTGGCCCGGGTGTCCATTGGCTTTCGCCAATCGGCCCCGTTCGTCTTTATGTTGCAAGGGGGTTTGCCCCCGATGAAAATACATGGCAGTTACATATCATGCTGGGGCCTGAGCTATGAGAAAACGCACTATATCGGCCATTTTACTCTCACCTATTCTTTTGCTGGTAGCCGTATATGCGCTGCTAATTAGCCCGTTAGGCGGCCCAACCGTTAAGCTTGTAGCCAACACCTTTATAGATAACTTTTCTGTCGATGCGATAGACGGCGGCTTTGCCGACACGATTGAAGTACACAACGTACAGTGGGAGAACCCGCAATGGAAAGTGTCAGCCCAATACACCTATATCGATGTAACATGGCGCTGCCTGTTTGAACCTAAAGTGTGCGTTAATGAACTCACGCTTGAAAATGCGACGTTAACCCAACTTGCCTTAGCTCCAGAAGCGCCAGACGAAACCGATGCTAACGATGAGTTTGCTTTGCCACTTCCCATCGAAGTCGAGTACTTAGCGTTAAGCAATATTAAGCTTGCGCTACTCACCACTATCGTCGAAATTGATGAACTAGAACTCGTCGACTTTAACGGTGATGAGGCACTTTCACTTGATAGTTTAGCGACGAAGGGGCTAAAGGTAGCGCTTGTAGAGCAAGGCACAGATTCGCCATCGACATCACCGGCTAACGCCCCCAACACGCCATCCCAAAATAAGAAAAACGCAGAGCCAGAAAAGGTAAAAGACAGCCCTTTGCCTACGTCGTACTCATTAACCTACGATGTACCACAGTTACCTACAATTACATCACCGGTTCCTTTTTCCCTCGGCACCTTATTAGTTGAAGACTTACAAGTTATACAGGGTGAAAGTATCGAACGAGTGGCGCTCATCTCGCTTTTGCAAACCCGTTTTAAAGGCAGCGAAATAGCGGTTGAGGAAATAGCAGTGGCGCATGAAAAAGGGGAGCTTAGAGGGAGCGTAAGTGCCACACTTAAAGACAATTTCCCGCTCAATGCCAAAATTAAGGTTAAAACTCAATTTGACGATGCGCCGCAAACACTCGTTATGAATGCATCCGGTGCTGCAGACAACCTCACGCTCTCGGTTAGTGCCACAGGAGCGATTAGCGCTGATGCTAATTTAAAAACCAATATTCTAGACGAAAATTTACCTATTGAATTCACCGCAAATTGGCAAGAGCAGGCTATACCCACCATGGAAAATGCCCTGTTAAAAGAGGGGCAACTATCCCTTTTGGGTACCATGGGTGATTACCAGCTTCAAGGTGATGGCGCGGCAACGCTGCCCGACCTTGGCAATATCCCCGTATCGTTAGATGTGGTACTTAAAAAGAATAATATTTATGTTAACCAGGCCAATATCAGCGCACTGGAAGGAAGCTTAGCAAATACGGGAACGCTGTATTTAAATGAGACTATCGCCTGGGAAGGCAAAACCACCTTAACTGATGTGTCAGCGCAACAATTCAGCACTTATGCCCCTCAACAGCTAAACGGCGAAATTGACAGTATTTTGCAATATTCCGAGCGCGGCGGCCTGCACATGAGCTTAAGAGACTTGAACATTTCAGGTGTACTGCAGGGTAAGCCGCTTCAAGTAAGAGGCAATGCAGTATACGCAGGCCCGAGCGACTTATTCGTTACCAATGTCAATATCATCCAAGAAGACGAGCAAGAAAAAAATACCATTCGTGCTATCGCTCAGGTTTTAAATAAGCGTCATTTAAATGCAGATATTGATATTAGCGTTAATGCCATCAATAGCCTTTACCCTGAAGTAACTGGGGCCGTGAATGGCAATATCAAAGCATCGGGGCCTTGGCAAAACCCTCGCGCAAACGGCGCGTTAGCGCTTTCTGATATCACCGTATCTCCTAACTTAAATGCTTCAGCCGCTCAGCAAGGGCCGTTAAACGGGAACGTTGCCATAGACGGCACCTATAAAGATCATCACGCTGAGATTGACCTTGCCGTACCTGATAACAACATAGCCCTTAGCCTCAAAGGGGCGTGGACTAATAACCACTGGATTGGCGAAATTAGTGATACCACGTTAAAGCTTGCCAATATGCAGTGGACATTATCAAGCCCGTTTAGCCTAGATATCGGCACAGCCCCCGTCACGGCAAAGATAGGCAAGCACTGCTGGACCTCCCGCAAAGAAGGCGAATTGTGCGTATCAAACGTTAACTATCAAGAAAGTAAGGCCAGCTGGGACATTAGTGCCTCATCCTTACCGGTAGGCCTCTGGGCTAACGAGCTGGCACCCACTATGGTGTCAAGCCCCTCCAAAGCTACCCTTAATATAAAAACAAAAGGGAGTTACTCACAGCAAGACCCTATAGACGCCACGTTTACGGCGTCAATGAGTGCTGCCCCTTGGCAGCTGGGTGAAACCAGACCGCTAACCCTTACCATTAACTCAATCGAGACGACCGGTAAGATTAAACAAGGGCAATTAGCCTCAACCTCACTGATTTCGAGTCAAGACATTGGTGATGCTACGCTAACCCTAAATACGCGACCATTCGACGAGCAAATCCCTCTTGATGGAAAGCTGGTCATGGAAGGGCTAAATGTAGCACCGTTTAAGCCACTTTCTCCTGCTATCAGGACGCTTACAGGCCTACTCAACGGCAATATTACACTTAGTGGCTATGTTGACGACCCATCGCTGAACGGTGAGCTTACTGTTTCAAACGGCGCTATCGATATACAAGATACCCCAGTCACCCTCGCTGACTGGAACCAAAAAGTGGTGCTTAACGACCAAACCGCCTCGCTAGACGGAACCTTTGTATTGGGCGGCGGAAAAGGTACGCTAAAAGGGGAACTGGATTGGTCGTCTACCCCTAGCGCCACCTTCAATTTAAAAGGCAACGGCTTTGAAATTAGACAGCCCGACATTCGTCTTAAAGTGTCGCCAAATATTGACATTGCCGCGACGCAAGAAAAGGTCGATGTGAACGGCGAGGTCAACATACCGTGGGCGCGAATTGAGGTAGAGTCCCTGCCTGAAAGTGCAGTTTCACCATCAAAGGACGTGCACTTGCGGGGTGAACCGGATAGAGAAGAGCCGCTAGATATCGTGCATGCGTCGGTGCTTGTAAACATCGATAAAAACAAAACCGAACAAGTAAAACTTGAGGCGTTTGGTCTTACCGCCAGCTTGTTCGGCGGCATACGAGTGAATACGCAACCAGCGTTAGTTGGCTATGGCGATCTGCAAATAATAAATGGCCGCTATAATGCCTACGGACAGCAATTGATCATCCAGACCGGTGAAGTGCAGTTTAACGGCCCTATCGACCAACCGTTGCTACTGGTAGAGGCCATACGCGACCCAGCTAAAACTGACGACGATGTCATAGCCGGAATTCGTATTGACGGCGCGGCTGACGCCCCCAGTATAAATTTGTTTTCTGAGCCCGCAATGGACCAGCAGGGCGTATTGTCATACTTATTGACCGGTTCGGGACCTAATTCGGGCACCCAAGACCCTAACTATGCTGCTCTGCTATTGGGCTTTGGGCTTTCTAACACAGAAACTCTGACAGGGCAGGTAGGAAGTGCGTTGGGCATTGATGAATTCAGCTTAAGTACCAATGAAAATATGCTCTCGGTCACTGGGCAAATTAACGACCGTTTATCAGTGGAATACAACGTAGATGTAGGCTTAAGTAATAATGATGCTAACAGCACCCTACGACGCAGACAGTTACCGCCAGACTTAGCGCTAAAATATCAGCTGCTTCCAAGCCTTTACTTAGAGGCGATTCAAACCACATTAGAAGACCAGTCGGAGTTTGCTCTAGATCTCTACTATGAGTTCTTCTTGGGCGATAACAGAACCGATAGCCCCCGTAATGACGATGAAGACGAAAATGGCGCTGATGAGGCTGATAAGGAGAATGAGCCTGTAGAGCAAAGCCAAAAGAGCAGCGCTACCTCAGATGGCAACACCCCTAACGCAAGCCCAAAAGACTCATTGTTTTGAGCTGAAACAGCGCCTCGGCGCTGCCTTTAGTGCTGCTGCGCCATAGCTTCCAGCGTTTTGAGTTGTCGCTCAAAGCGTTTTTGTCTTTTGTGTGCCCATACATACCAAATTAGCATGCCAATACTCATTGATGATATTACGATGATTAATTTGATCAACTTTTCTGGCGCAAGGTCTCCCAAAAAGTAGCGTTCCAATATGAAAGCGAACCCAAAAACTACAGCTACCCATGTTGAATGCTTGGTCATGAACGCTATCTTTACATTGCTCTTAACTTGCTTTGTTAGCTGCATTAAATGATCAGCAGTTTGGCTATCTTTGTAAAACGCTGCCACTCTTCTTAACCATAATTGATAAACAAGCAGTGGAAGCGATGTAGCCAGCATAAAGACAAACATCATTTGTGCTACCAGCGACATATTTCCCCAGTATTTAACAAGGATATAAATAGCCGGAAAAACCATCAATGAATCCATTACCATATAGCAACGCTGCTTTTTTCTTTCGCTGCTAAGGTTGGCTTTTACTTTCTCTAGGTTAATAGCGGTAACTGGCTGAGCTTGCCAAAGGGCTGAAAGACTATCGTCTTGCTTTTCGTCTGTTCTAAATGACGGTGTCTTTTGGTTCTCTTTATCTGAGTTATGCATGAGGTTGCTCCTGCATGATACTTTGTTTGGCGCGCTTTAAAATAACGCCAACATGGTTTTTGGTAAGGCCGCACACGTCTGCAATTTCATCGTAACTTAAGCCCTCAAGGGAAAGCGTAAGCACTTGCCGTGGCTGCAAAGGTAACGCCCGTACAGCACGGAGTAAGCGCTCTAATGACTGGTGCTGGCTCGATACTTCCTCGGGAGAGCGAACCTGGCTTACAAACCCATCCGAGCCCTTATCGTCTTGATCGTATTGATGGGTATCGAGGCGCTTCACCTGATTTGCCACGTGGGTTACCGCGCGGTTGTGCGCAATCTTTAATATGTAGGTTTTTACGCTGCTGTCGCCCTTAAAGCGAGACAAGCCTTGCCATACGGCAATCGCAATTTCTTGCAAGAGCTCTTGCTGCATTGCCTCGTTTGCCTCATAGCTATTGGCTACGCGACTTAGCAGTGCGCCGTGCTTTGCAAAAATATCGTCAAAACCCTGCCCCAACGTCATATCCCTAATCAAAAAAACTGTTGTTATTTTATTATGTTACTTCTACCAGTCTGCGCTCTCTGGCTTTTATTACAAACTTTTTTCTTAAACGCTGTAATTTTTTTGCGCACCTCATGACTACGGGTAATAGAGCGTGCTTTAACGTGAAGCTATAGAAAGTGGTGAAATAGCAAGAAACACAACGCATGCTCTTTACGTTAAACCGTTTGGCACTAGCGGGCCTTTACAAAGGGCCTTAAAAATTCGATGGGAAAAACACTATGTCTACATTAAGTTTAGTTTTGATAATTGGCAGCATCACGTCACTTGTACTCTTGGCCAGCTACCTAGATGCAAAATTTCAGTGGCGATTAAACGATTGGATGAATGGAGAGTGTAGTAACCCGTTCGTAAAAAGCGTGACCGACAAACAGCAACAGCGTTTAGAAGAGAAAGACGCACAAATTGAAGCGCTCATGGCACGGATTGAAACCCTTGAAACCATAGTGACCGAGCCCGCGTACGAGCTAAATAAAAAAATAAATGCGTTAAAGTAAGCCGAGTTAAATGCCGCTTTACCGCTTTATCATTGCGGACGTCGCGCTAACTGGTCACAGGAGGGCGACGCATAAAGCGCGGTACTTTTCCCATAGCAATCGCATTGCCTATAAGCACGATAATCACGCCGGTAACAGACAACACGCTCCACGTGTAACCTTCAAAGAACGTTGAAATAACCAGCGCAACCATAGGGTATACCAATACCACATAGGCCGCCTTGTCCGCGCCCATTTGCTTTAAAAGCTTCATATAAGCACCGAAGGCGAACACAGAGCCAAATACAGCTAAGTAAAAAAGCGATAAATAAAACTCTACGCTGCTGGGAATAATCAGCTCCCCTGGCATGGCCAAAGACGTCACAAATAGCAACACCATGGCGTAACTCATGGCATAGAAGTTCATTTGAATAACGGGTGTACCGGATGTCAGTATGCGTTCCGAAATAACATTGCCCGTCGAGGCACAAAAGAAACTGACAAAGGCAATAGCGAGACCGGTAGCAAGAGCAGCATCCATCGACACCTTGGAAAACTCAGGCACAAATAAACACACAATGCCGAGCAAGCCAAAAGTAGCACCAATCACTACCTCCTTTCTAATCGGCTCTTTTAACCACCAGCGACGAAGCACAACGTTAATATATATTATGCAAGAACTCATCAGCGCTAAAAGAGCGCTAATAATGTGCGCCTGTGCCATGTACAGTAACGTGTAGTTGAGGCTGTAGAGAAATAGTCCGACGGCGGCCATTTTTATGTGAACATGCAGCGGTAGCTTCAAAGGTAAGCGTTTTATTACGCAATAGGCGCCCAAACACGCCGACGCCAATAAGTACCTCAGGGCAATAGCAAAGGTTTCAGAGGTGTGGCCGATTTGGTAAGTAATAGCAATCCAGGTAGAACCCCAAATTAAGCAACACAATGCAAACAGCGTAGCGTTATTCATATCGCCATTACTACCCTAAAAATGTCGCTAAATGTGCAAGGGCTTTATCAAGCAGTTTTTGTCTTGCTCCGTTGCCAATCCACGCGTTATGAGGGGTTACCAGCAAGTTTGGTAACGATTCGTTAAGCAACACATGGTCAGCTGGCGGTGGCTCCACACTTAATACATCAAGCCCAGCACCGCCTATTTTGTTGTGTTTAAGCGCATGGTATAGCGCCTGTTCATCAATAAGCCCACCCCGGGCGGTATTGATAAGAAAAGCCGTTGGCTGCATTAGCGATAAGGTATCGGCGTTAATGAGTTTGTCGGTATCTTCTGTAAGTGGACAGTGAAGACTTACTACGTCTGCGTGAGGCAAAAGAGAGGCGAGGCTAGGGCGGGGATCATCTTTTTTGCCGGGACGAGCAGCAATGCTCACCTGCATTCCTATAGCCTTAAATAAGGTTTCAACACGCGTGCCCAGCTCGCCATGCCCAACAATCACCGCATGCTTACCCGCAAGCTCCACCACGGGGTGGTTTAGCAAACAAAAGTGTGAGGATGCAGACCACGCCTGATTGCGCACATCTTGCTGATACGCCACAAAGTTTGTGGCCAAATTAAGCGCCAAGGTCAACGTGTGCTGGGCAACACTGTCAGTGCCATAGCCTTCAACGTTTTGCACAATAATACCGGCTTGTTGGCAGTAGTCATGGTCAATGTTATTCATACCTGTGGCGGTGACGCCAATATAGCGCAGCTTCCTAGCCCGCTGTAAGTCATCTGCGCTTAATACCACTTTGTTGACAAGCACTGCGTCGGCATTGTGTATGCGCTCAGCTACGTCTTTATGTTGGGTTTGCTGGTATAAAGTGACGTCTGCGTTAAGGCTATCTAAGGCTGTCGTATCAAGACTGGGTAAGTCCATGGTTTCAGCGTCTAGAAATACCACTTTTTTCATCGTGTTTGCCTCGTCTCTTTTATTGTTTCTTTCGCTATGCCGATCACTTGTTAGTGTTGTGCTGCTATAGGCCTTTTTATTGAAATTTTTTTTGAAATAAAAAAGGAATCACATTGCCTCGCAAATTGATTCTAGGGCCGCTTTAACGTCTACCGGAATAGGGATAGCTTTGTCGGTTTTTCTATCAACAAATACATGCACAAATTGGCCGTGTGCTACGCGGCGCTCATTTTCGCCAGCATAAACCGATAAGCCATAGGTCACAGAACTTCTGCCAATTTTAACTACGCGCAGCGCAACAAAAATATCTTCAGGATAGGCGGCGGGCGCAATGTACTGGCACTGACTGCTTACCACATACGCCACCGTTTGCCCGTGGTGAATGTCTAACCCGCCTTCTTCAATTAAAAAGCGGTTAACGGCGGTATCAAAAAAGCCATAATAAACCACATTATTAATGTGCCCATATGCGTCGTTGTCTTGCCACCGCGTAGCAATAGTCACCTTATAAGGATAATCGGCAAGTGTTGGCGTGATATCAGTCATGGTTGTCCCTTTGCTTGAATCTTTGTGATGTTTAACGGTAGGGCACGTTACATCCGTGCCTCAGGCTTATGCCGCTGAAGTTAAGCAAAACGTATCCCACCGGCTAGACTAGGGCAAGAATACAGCCTTGATGTTAATACAGCACCATGTCGTCGCGATGAACAGCGACATCGGTTGTCTCATAACCTAACACACTGGCAATGTCTTTCGACTTTTTCCCTTTTATGAGGCCCAAGTCTTTTGCGTTATACAAACAAAGTCCCTTAGCGACAACGGCACCTTGGCAGATAACTTCAACCGCATCACCTTGCTCAAATTGGCCGACGACGTCGATTATTCCTGAAGGTAACAAAGATGCACCTTTTTGTATCAATGCTTCTTTAGCGCCGCTATCTACTTCTATTCTGCCAGCGGTTTTAAGGGTGTGAGTAAGCCACAGCCTGCGTGCATTGGCCGGTGTACTGCTTGCTTCAAACAGCGTACCCGGCACTTCGCCTTCAAGCAGTGCATCAAAGGTTTCGCCTTTTCTACCGTTAACGATAAGCGTTTGAATACCGCTACTGGTACATTTGTCTGCGGCTTCTATTTTCGTGCGCATACCACCCGTGCCGACCGCAGTACCAGCACCACCAGCCAGTCCATAAATGGTGCTATCAATTTTCCCAACATGAGGAATAAGCGTTGCGTTGTTGTCTTTTCGAGGGTCAGCGGTAAACAAACCATCAATATCAGAGCAAATAATTAAGGTGTCGGCTTGGGCTACCAATGCGGTATAGGCGCCTAAATTGTCGTTATCTCCAACCTTTAGCTCGTTAGCGGCCACCGTATCGTTTTCATTCACGATAGGCAGGGCGTTATGCTTTAAAATTTCTCGCAAGGTGTTTTTGATGTTGACGTAACGGGTTCTATCCCGCAAGTCATCCGCTGTAAGTAACACTTGCGCACAAGGAAAGTCGAAAAAGCGCTGCCAGTTAGCCATCATAAGGTTTTGACCGATTGCTGCCATCGCTTGCTTCTCGGCAATAGAAGCATTGTGCCTTACCTTCACTTTGCTGCGCCCAGCGGCCACACTGCCAGAAGAGACCAGAATAACTTCTTTGCCCGCCTCTCGGCTTGCGGTAATAAAACGCGCTAAAGAAAGTAAGTAGCGACCACTGCATTCATTTCCCTCTGGCGCAATGAGGGCACTGCCAACTTTAATAACGGCACGTTGCCAAGTAAAACGGTTCATAATGGGAAGAAAAGAAGAAAACAAGGGCTTAAGAATACGACAGTTAAAGCTTGAAACAAAACGTTCTGTTACAGTTTTTTTGCGTTAAAACATGGTTAGTTTACGGCCAAAAAATTGGATTGTGCCGGGCATGCTTATATACTAGAAGCTGTTATCTTATAACAATACTAACTTACAAGTTGCAAGGAAACTGCATGAGCACCGCAAAACGACACTTTTTCTGGCTAGCGCCAGTGTTGTCTATGCTGATTTCTCTTCCAAGTACCGCCGCTATAAAACAAACTAAAGGCGATTTCGAAGATAAATTCCGTCAGCTAGACGAAGTTCTCCCTACTCCAAACGTATACCGTAACGCTGCTGGCGAGCCGGGTCATCAATACTGGCAGCAACAAGTAGATTACGATATTGACGTAAAACTACTTGAAGACGAGCGCCGCATTGAAGCAAGTGAAACCATCACGTATCACAACAACTCGCCAGATACGCTTAAGTATTTATGGATTCAGCTTGATCAAAACAAATTCCGCGATGACTCTATGTCAGCCCTTACCACAACCTTTGGTGGCATAGGTAACCGTGGGCCAGGCACACAGGCAGCGAGCGGCGATAAGCCCGCCAAGCTGAGCATGGGTGCGCTACGTCGCCAGCAGTTTGTTGACGATAACGAATTGGGTTACACCATCTCTCGTGTAGAAGACAAATCGGGTAATGATTTACGTCATACCATTGTTGGTACACTAATGCGTGTTGACCTTGCAAAGCCACTTAAACCTGGCAGCGAAGTCACTTTTGATATCGATTTTGCGTTCAACATTGTAGAAGAGGATGCGGTTTCAGCCCGTGCAGGTTACGAGCACTTCCCAGATGACGAGCGCGAAGGCGGCAACGACATTTTCCTGCTAGCGCAGTGGTTCCCCCGCTTAGCGGCTTATACCGACTACGAGGCATGGACTAATAAAGAGTTCATTGGTCGCGGTGAATTCACGCTAGAATTTGGTAACTATGAAGTAGATATCACAGTTCCAGCGGATCATATTGTGTCTTCTACAGGTGTGCTTCAAAACCCGAAAGACGTGCTAACCAAAACGCAGCGCGATCGTTTGAAAAAAGCAGAAAAAGCTGACCGCATCGTATTTATCGTTTCTCCTGAAGAAGCGATTGAAAATGAAAAAGAAGGCACATCTAAGCTAAAAACTTGGACCTTTAAAGCCGATAACGTACGTGACTTCGCCTGGGCATCCTCGCGTAAGTTCGCGTGGGATGCACGCGGTTATCAACAAGGTGGCGACACGCAACCATTAGTTATGGCGATGTCTTTCTACCCGAAAGAAGGTGGCGAGCTATGGCAGAAGTATTCAACAGAATCCATCATCCACACTATGGATGTTTACAGCCGCTTTAGCTTTGATTACCCATACCCTGTTGCCCAGTCTGTAAATGGCCCGGTGGGCGGCATGGAATACCCCATGATCACCTTCAATGGCCCGCGTACAGAGCTACGCGATGACGGTTCACGCACTTATTCGCTTGCTGAAAAGCGCTTCCTTATTGGCGTGGTTATTCACGAAGTGGGTCACATTTATTTCCCTATGACGGTGAACTCTGATGAGCGTCAATGGACGTGGATGGATGAAGGGCTAAACAGCTTCCTAGATGGCGTTGCCGGTCGTGAATGGGATCCAACTATTCCATGGGGTGTTGAGCCTCGCGATATTACAGGCTACATGAAGTCTCAAACCCAAGTGCCAATTATGACACAGTCTGATTCAGTACTTCGTTTAGGCCCTAATGCTTATACTAAGCCAGCGGTAGCACTTAACATTCTTCGTGAAACCATTCTTGGCCGCGAGCTTTTTGACTTTGCGTTTAAAGAATATGCGCAGCGTTGGATGTTCAAGCGTCCTACACCATCTGATTTCTTCCGCACCATGGAAGAAGCGTCAGGTGTAGATCTTGATTGGTTCTGGCGCGGATGGTTCTATACTACCGACCACGTAGATATCAGCCTAGACAGCGTTTACAAGCTGCGTTTAGACACTGAAGATCCAGATATTGATTTTGCTCGCGAACGCGAAGCAGAAATGGAAAAACCTAAGTCACTTACCGATATTCGCAACAAAGAAGAAGGTAGAAAGCTGTGGGTAGATCGTTTTGAAGATATCAGCGATTTTTACGACGAAAACGACCGCTACACGGTAACCAACAAAGAACGCAACAAGTACAAGAAATTTCTTGATAAGCTTGAGCCTTGGGAACGTAAAGCGTTTGAACGTGCAGTAAAAGAAGACAAAAACTACTACGTGCTAGATTTTAGCAACAAAGGGGGTTTGGTCATGCCGATTATCCTTGAGCTAAGTTTTGAAGACGGCACAAAAGAAGAAATGCGCATTCCAGCAGAAATCTGGCGTCGTACACCTAAGGCAGTAAGCAAGCTTATCGTGACTGACAAAGATAAAGAGCTGATAAGCGTAACGGTTGACCCACACTGGGAAACGGCAGATGTAAATGTGGAAAACAATCACTATCCACGCCGCATCATTCCGTCGCGTATTGAAGCCTATAAGAATAAACCGCGTAATACCTATGAGTATCGCGACCTTATGCACGATTCAAAAACCGAGCTGAAAACCGATGACGACGAGGACAAAGATGACGAGTAAGTTGTCTTTACCCCGATTGCAGCAGAGCCCTCGTGCTCTGCTTGCAAGCGTGTGTATGTTCGTGCTTACCGCGACTGTGTTGGTAGGTGCAGCCTCGTACAGTACTGCCTTGCAGGCTCACCAAATTAAAGCGGCTATCACAACAGTGTTATTCAACCCACGAACTGAAAATATTGAAGTGATGCACCGGTTTAATCTTCACGACGCTGAGCATGCGGTGAAAGCCTTGTTTGATAAACACGCTGACATTATGGATGACGTGGAAACTCAGCAACACTTTGCTGATTATGTGGCACGTCACTTCGCTATTTTGAACGCCGCAGGCGAGCCTTTAACGCTAGCAGACGTAGGGTTTGAAGTGGAAGGTAAGCACTTTTGGGTTTATCAAGAAACGGCTGAGCCCCCCGTGCTCGAAGGCGTAAAAATTCGCCACGATGCATTGCGTGACTTATGGCCTAAACAAGTAAACACGCTAAATGTAGAAGGAAAGGGCGATATTAAAACCCTCACCTTTGCAGATAGTGTAAACCTGTTAGAAGTAAGCTTTAGCAGCCAAATTAGCGATCATCACTAATATCTAGCGGCATTACGCCATGTGAAAGCCCGTATTACAGACATCCTTTGCGGTAAATGTAAGCGGGCTTTCTCTTTTCTTGCTCCTTCATGTCAATGTGAGACCGAAGTCTTATAGTCTTTTTCTTACGCCTGCTCTACCTTATCTATGGATCAAGCACGTTGCTGAAACCCGTTAGTGAGGTAAACCATGGCTAATAGTACTGCTGCACCAATACCTTCTCAGGTCAAAAAGAATGCATCGCGAAGCGAGCGAAGTGAACGCAAAAAGCGTTTAGCAAAAGCGGCTCAACTTGCCGAACACGCTGAAAGTGCAGAGCAGAAAGACACGATTGAGTCACCGAATAATGCCTTTTCTGACAAAAAGAACATTATGTGGGTTGTGTTGAGTGGGGCCATGGCATTAACGTTTGTTGTTATGCTGTTTTTACCTGACACGGGCATGGGCGATGGACTTATTTCCTCCTATGCAGCCATGTTGTGGTGCGGTTTCTTTGGGGCAGCACTATTTCGCTATAGAAGCGCCAGTGGTTGGTCTGGCTTTGCTTACGGAAGCGTAATTGGTTTGGCTATTCAGTTTACATCTCAAATTATCTAACGCGTTGCACTTATATGTCATTCCCACGGTTAACCGGATAAAAAGCTAACATCAAATACAACCATTGCGTCTACTGCGCTTATAAAGCCTCAATAGACGTCGTTGTGAATTTTAATTAATTATCTTGTGCCTGCGGGATCCGTAACGCCCGGTCGTAAGTAAAACTATATATTAGTTCAGCAGTGCTCATACGATACCTCTCTTACTTGCTTTCACACGTGCTGTTGTCTCGCTTCTTAACAAAATTTGAGTGAGTGTATGGCAGATAAATCAGATACCAAAGGTGAATTAACACCGCGCCCCAGCAAAGCGATCCCCTCATCGCGACTTTCTCGTATAGGACGCCTTGGTTCATTGGCAGGAAAAATTGCAGGCAATGTGGTGACCCAAGGTGCAGGTCAGCTTTTGAAAGGCGAAAAGCCAGTGTTATCTTCTTTGTTTTTAACGCCCAAAAACATTGCTAACATCGCAGATCAGCTAGCCAGTATGCGCGGGGCCGCCATGAAGCTGGGTCAGCTCATCTCTATGGATGCCGGTGACTTTTTACCTGAAGAGTTGGCCGTGATTTTGGGTCGATTGCGCGAAGACGCCGACCCCATGCCTAAAAGCCAGCTAATAGAGACTCTGAATAACGCCTGGGGCGAGAAATGGCAAGATGGCTTACTCTACTTTTCCTTTGCGCCAATTGCAGCCGCTTCCATAGGTCAAGTACATAAAGTGATTACGATGGAAGGTGAGATGCTTGCAGTTAAGGTACAGTACCCTGGCGTTAAACAAAGCATCGATAGTGATATTGATAATGTAGCAACGCTTATAAAGCTGACCGGGTTGGTCCCAAAATCCTTAGACATTGGCCCCTTATTACAAGACGCCAAAACGCAGCTGCATCAAGAGGCAGATTATGAGCGCGAAGCAAAAATGCTCAACCGCTATCGCGCGCTGGTTGAAGCGAGTGACTTTTCTCGTCACTGCTCCACGGCATTTATTATCCCTGAAACTTACGCACCACTTACCACCAGCACCGTATTAGCGATGGACTTTATAGAAGGCCAACCTTTAGATGTATTGCTAGACGAGCCCCAAAAAATAAGAGATGCCGTGATGACCGCGTTGATGACTTTATTTTTTAATGAAGTCTTCAATTTCAAACTTCTACAAAGCGACCCCAATTTAGCAAACTATAGATTTAAGCCAGATTCTAAAGAAATGGTACTATTAGACTTCGGTGCCACGCGAGAAGTCCCTGACCACATTGCCGCGCAATACCAAATTTTACTGAACAGCGCGTCGAACAACGATAAAGAGATGATGCAACAGGCGGCCTTTGCCATAGGGCTAATTGATGAAACTCATAGTCAAACGCAAATAGACGCCGTGATTAACATTGGGATGGAAGCCTGTGAGGCAATAAGGCATGAAGGACCGTATGATTTTGGCCAAAGCGACCTCATTACGCGCCTTCATGAAAAGGGAATGACACTCACCATGGAGCATAACTTCTGGCACACACCGCCGGTAGATGCCCTTTTTATACATCGAAAGCTGGGTGGGCTGTTTCTGCTTGCAAAGCGACTAAGCGCAAACGTTGATATGCGAGAAGCCGCTAGCACCTGGCTTACAGCGTAAACACCACACGTAAATTAATAAGGCAGTTGCATACTAAACGGTAGCGCCATTTGCTCTTCGCTTTTTGGCGGGTTGCCTATCATTTCATCGTAAGGCGTGTCGTGCTTCATTACGGCTTTGTGCACGTGGCAATGGGCAAAAGCCTCACGGATATGCCCGGCGCTAAAAAAGCGCATAGGTTTGTCTTTACTGTCATAAAGCATACCGCTTTGCTTTCCAATTGATAAATAAACGAGATAGACATTCATCTCGTAAGACTGAACCTCTAAATAATCGATGACTGTTGGCGTATCTTCGATATCCCGAAAGTAAAATTTTTGCATACCTACCTCATGAACATAGCGAGCGCGTCTAACGCTTTCTACCTCCCTTTACGGTAAGTCATTCTCTACGTGATAAAATGCCAACCGCACTATCAAGGGCAATATAAAACAACGCTTATACGCTAAGCGAGGTTTTCAGGTTCATTAGGGATATTAAGTGGGCGGCGGTGGTTGCGATGGCGCACGGCATTAGCCAAAACCAACAGCGAAGCAATAGACGATGCGCTATATATCAGCGCCGCATAGCCCATTCCCGAGGCAACCCACATTAAAGGAAATACAAGTAGCCTTGGCCCCTCGACAGCAAGTGCCACCTTAGCTTTTGAGAGAATAAACGCATTTTGAATACTCATAACCACGACTGTCGCTACAGCGATCAGCTGATGCTCAATCGGTAAGTTGTTAATATTCAAAAATAGGTATAGCGTTACCCCAAGCATAATTAAAAGCTGCATATGACTGTAGCGCTTTACTGGGGTGTGAAGTTTCGGGTGATACTGTCTAAATCTACTCACGCTAGTTTTCCTAACAAATGCTTGTAACGTTAAAGCCTCATTACACCTCACGACAAATTCGCTAAAAAGCGCATTTTTTCGTGCAATATCCAGTACTTTATTTCGTTGAATCAACACATTAATACATAAAACAAAAAATGTTAAACAAATGTTTTGAATTTCATTATTCTATTTACACTTTAACGCCATTTTTTTCTCCCTAAAAATAAGGGTTTCCCCTTAATTGATGAATAAAACCAATCGAAAACCGGTCTTTTTACGTTAAAAAAGTGTCTTAAATAAGGAATTTACGATGAAGGGGAACAATTCTCTTGATTGATTTTCTAATTTTGGGTGTTATCTCTGATAGTATTACCGAAAGGATATTTTTGTAGCGGAGTCATTATGAGCGAATCGTCAGAAAAGAAATCGTTAGGCCCTCATTTTATAATTGTTGGCATTCTTCTTATCGTTATTCTGGCCATAGTCTTTTGGCCCAGCGAAGATGAGCCCGAGCCAGCAGTTACACCTGAGGCTGAAGTTACTGAGCCGGAAATCACTGAGCCTCAAGAACCCGAAGTTTTTGAGCCTGCCCAACCAGCACCAACGGTTGAGCTGGAAGAAAAAGATGAAGTTGAACCTCTTCCAGAGTCTGTTGAGTCAGACCCTGAGCCTCTCGATACTAGCGACCCTGCGGTGAAAGCATCGTTAATTGAAAGCTCATCAGCAGATGAAGCAATGGTTAATCGCATGCTGGTGAACGAAGGGCTTATTCAACGCTTTGTGGTATCGGTTACCAACTTAGCGAACGATGAAATGGCACCTAATCATCAGCTACTTACACCTCCCGAGCAAAACTTTCGCGTTTACTCACAGGCAGGTAAGCAGTGGATTGATGCGGCAAGCTACAAGCGTTACACGCCTTATGTAGATATGCTCGAGTCGTTTGATAATGACGCATTACTTAATATCTACGGTATTTATAAAGGCGATATTCAAGCGAAATTCTCAGAGATTGGAAACCCTGACGAGGACTTTAATCAAGTGCTATTAGAAGCTATTGATCAGCTTTTAGACACCCCTGAAGTACCAGTTCCAGTTGAGGTCTATTCCGACTCAGTAGCCTATAAATATGCGGATGAGCGCTTGGAAAATTTAAATGAACCGCAAAAACAATTACTTCGCACCGGGCCAGATAACATGCGCCGTATCAAGGCAAAGCTACGCGAGCTGAAAATATTGGTTGAAGAACGTGGATCTAACTAGATTTCAACAACAGCTTAAGGGCACGTCGTCAAAAGCGCGCCCTTTACCGCCTGTTGAGAAATGGGATCCCGATTTTTGCGGAGACATTAACCTTACGATTGCCCTGGATGGCAGGTGGTTTTACGAAGGTAGCCCGATTGGGCGAGCGAGTCTGGTCCAACTTTTTGCCTCGGTCTTAAAGCGGGAAGATGAAAACTACTTCCTGGTAACCCCCGTGGAAAAAGTAGGTATTACCGTAGAGGACACGCCTTTTCTTGTTACTCAATGGCAAAAAGAAAAAGGCGAACGCACCGATGACGACGTGTTCACCTTTACCACGCAAACCGGTGACGAAATACGTTTAGAACATGCAGAACAACTTGAACTACGGGTTCCCCCCAAAGCCATCCAAGACCCCCAAGCTACGCCCATTCCCTATGTAAATGTGCGTAGGAACTTATGGGCTAGACTACACCAAAATGTTTACTATCAACTACTTGAGCATGCCCACGAACACGCAAACGAGTCTGTAACATCGTTTTCGATTCGCTCAAGTGGGAAACGTTTTATACTAGGTGAAGTTGCTAGGTAGCATTAATAGCGCCTTAATAAAGACGCAAGTGCGAGCACGTTAGGTCACTTATCACTGAAAAGACGCCATTGATAGCGCTTTACTTTGCGTTATATCAACAGGTGCATTACATTCGATATAGTCTATAAAACAATCAACAAGAAGACCTATATCATGAATAAGCCTCTCATTACGCTGACGGTAGCCGCAGCCCTGTTGTCGTCCTCTTTTTCAGCCGCAGCAGCAACCCTTATCCACGCTGGAAAAGCCTTTACTGGTACGTCAAAAAAGCTGTTGAGCAATGTAACTATTGTTGTTGAAGATAACAAAATAGCTTCCGTGCAAAAAGGGTTTACACGAGCACAGGAAGGCGACACGGTTATTGATTTAAAAGGCGCGACGGTTATGCCTGGGTTAATGGATATGCATGTGCACTTGTCGTCACAGCATGGCGGGCCACAAACGTACCTTGAGCGCTTTTCATTGAATGAAGCCGACTATGCGTTGCGCGCAGCTAATTACGCCGAAGTAACGCTAAACGCTGGCTTTACTACGGTAAGAAATCTGGGTGACGGCTATAATGAAACCGTCGCATTACGCAATGCTATTGCAAAAGGGTACGCTTCAGGGCCACGTATATACACGGCAGCTAAATCTATCGCTACGACCGGGGGGCATGCCGACCCAAGCAACGGCATGTCACACCTATTGCGCCCTGATGTAGGCCCCAAACAAGGCGTGGCGAACGGAGAAGTCGAAGCCCGAGAAGCCGTTCGCGCTCGCTATCAGGACGGCGCAGACCTCATTAAAATTACGGCAACCGGGGGCGTGTTGAGCGTAGCTAAAAGCGGCCAAAACCCACAATTTATGACGGATGAACTGGAAGCTATAGTCGCTACAGCAAAAGATTATGGCATGACAGTAGCCGTACACGCCCACGGCAAGGAAGGGATGATGCGAGCCATTGAAGCAGGTGTGGATTCTATCGAGCACGGTACTTTCATGGATGATGAAATTCGCAACCTTATGAAAAAACACGGTACCTACTATGTGCCTACCATACTGGCGGGTAAGTTTGTAGCCGATAAAGCTAAAATAGACGGCTTCTTTCCAGAACTCGTTCGCCCTAAAGCGGCAGCCATTGGGCCGCTCATTCAAAATACTTTCGCCGAAGCGCACAAAGCGGGCGTAAAAATTGCTTTTGGTACAGACAGCGGTGTGTCGGCCCATGGCGATAATGCCCAAGAGTTTTCGCTTATGGTCGATGCCGGTATGAAGCCGATTGATGTACTGCTTAGCGCCACCGTTAACAGCGCAGAATTACTGGGTATAGACGATGTTTTGGGCACACTGGAAAAAGGCAAGTTAGCCGATATTGTAGCCATACCGGGTAACCCGCTAGAGGACATCTCGCTTATGGAGCGCGTGTCATTTGTGATGAAAGACGGTGTTGTATACAGGCAGTAAAAAATAATTTAAGTAGTAGAGATTACATGGCACTGGGTAAAAAGGTTAAACATAAAACTAAAAAGCTGATCGACTCTAAACATATGCTAAAAGGCATCACCTTAGCGTCGTTTTTAGAATCCACGATAGTGCCTATTCCCCTTGAAGCGGTAATGGTTCCGCTAATGCAGGCAAGACGCGAGTCGCTGTGGAAAATCGCGTTCATGGCAACATTAGGCTGTGTTATTGGTGCTGTTTTTGGCTATGCACTTGGATATTACTTATTTGATATGGTAGGGGAGTGGTTGATTAACACTTTTTTCAGCCAAGGCCAGTTCGATAATGTTAAGCAGCAAATGCAAAACCAAGGCTTTTGGTTTGTTATGACCTTAGGCATCGCGCCTATTCCCTTCCAAGTTGCCATGCTCGCAGCAGGGGCGACGAAATTTTCGCTCCCTCTGTTTCTTTTAGCGACCGTCATAGCACGGGCTATCCGATACTTCGGGCTTGCGATTGTCGTGTATTACGCAGGAGATAAAGCCGAACAGCTTATCAAACGTTATAAAATGAAAGCCGTTGTCGCCATTACCCTTGCTGTGATCTTTTTGTGGTGGCTGTCTAACGCACTCGGATAGCCTACACAAAGTTTGACGTGTTAATCGCTGCAACAAATTAAAGACCTCGTGACCCCAATTTCCTGAACACCGATTGCTGCAATAGCTTTTTTGAACTTTACATTTGATAATGATTCTTATTTGCACTAATGTTATAAAAAACAGGAGGTGCTTATATGAATGTTCAACGTTTGTGTCCCGTGTATAAAAAATGGCTACAGCTAAATCCTTTAAATGCCCGACAACATCGCCTTGCTATGCAAGCGCAAACCCAGCAAGCCCATCAGCAGGGCAAGCGTGAGCGGGCCAGGGAACTCGGTTATCAAACCTTTGAAGCAGCCAAAGTCATTCTTAATGCACTACAGTCCACCTCATCGAATAAAGAAAAAGCCATACAAGAGGATGTGCTCGCGTTTGGCACCATGGGCATGTATTTGTCCTCTCTTCTCGCACAAGAGCAAAAAAAGCGTGAGGCCCACGCCATATTGCAAGAGTGCCAACAGCAACTTATTGCAATATTACCGCTTCACGCCACTAGCCCTTCTATTTGTAGATTGATTGCATCATTACAGCAAACGTTTGAACACATTCACTTGCCTGAATGCACAAATCGATTGGCCTGTGAAACGCTGCATTAAACTATTCACAAAGGGGAAATGATCATGACACCAGAACAAATTTCAAATCAAGAAGGCTTCGTTTCGTTAAACGTAAAAGCGTCGGTATTGCAAAAGATGTTAAGCGTGGAAGTCTTGCATATGACCGACATCCACTGCACCTGTGCGCACAGCAAGCGTGTATTACAAAAGCTGCTATTGCAAGTAGCGGCAAATGGCGCAGAAAGCTGATGCCCCTGCTCGCTAGATGAAGTTTAAACGGGAATAAAAAGCGGAATGCAACTTGATAGGTAACGTAGAAGTAGATGAATTAATGTTGCCATTAGGTTATGAGAGGAACTCGTGAAATCTTCGTCGAAATGGAAAAAAGCTACGGCTAAAGCGGGCTACAGCGCGAAAACCGTTATGTATATCATGCTGGGGGCATTCATTCTTACCTCAGTGTTAAATACGATGGGTCGTGAAAAAGCCTCCCAGTCCCATGTCTTTATTACACTTAAGCAGCAACCCCTTGGACAGGTATTCTTAGGTATTCTTGTTTTCGGTCTCGCCTGTTACGCCTCTTGGCGCTGGCTGCAAATTTTTATCACTGATAAATCTACTGACGACAGTTTTTTTATCTACATACTCAATAAAGTCTTCTTCTTTGTGTCTGGCGCTTTCTATTTTATTGCCGCTTATGCGGGTGGAAAAACCCTTTTAGCACTAAAAAGTAGTTCCTCTTCTCAAGGAAGTGGAAAAAAGGTCAGCGAGTTTTTAATACAGTACGAATGGGGTTTAGTATTAGTGGCCGCCATTGGTTTGTGTATACTCATATTTGCTATTGTGCAGTTCAAGCATGCCTATACCACCGACTTTTTAGAAAAGTTTTCTTTACCCGCGTTAAGTCAACGTATCGAAAAGAGTGTGACCGTAACTGGCCGGCTAGGGTATACCGCTAGGGGCGTTGTTTACTCGCTAGTAGGAAGCTTTTTTATTGTCGCCGCTTTTTTGAGTAACCCTTCAGAAGCAGGAGGCTTACAAAAAGCGCTTGAAACCTTAATGCAGCAACCCTTCGGCCCCTATCTTATCGCGGCCGTAGGAGCTGGATTCATTATGTTTGGACTTTATTGTGCACTTGAAGCCAAGTATAGAAAAATCGACTAACGGTTTAAAAAAGAAGGGCGCCTATTCGCGCCCTTTCTTTATAACGTATTGATACGGTAAGGTCTCAGTTTGGGATGCCACTAAGGTATGGTCCATAAAGCGGCAAAAACTGGGAATATCTCTGGCCGTTGATGGATCGTCAGCCGTGACCGAAAGAGTTTCCCCATCGGCCAACTTTCGAATATTCAAACGCACCATCATCACCGGCTCAGGGCAGCGAAGTCCCAAAGCATCTAGGTGCTGACTGGCGGCGTTAAACACACTGTCAAACTCAGATGCCATAGTTTTCACGATAGGTGTTTATTGCAGCGATCTCGTTATCAAAACCGCCTTTTTCACCAAGGTATGACACCACATCGGCAAGGGAAACAATCGAGATAACCTGCGTGTTGAAGTCGCGCTCTACTTCTTGAATCGCAGAGAGCTCGCCTTTACCGCGCTCTTGTCTATCTAACGCGATAAGTACACCTGACAGGCTTGCTTGCTGCTGCTCTATGAGTGTCATAGACTCACGAATAGCAGTGCCGGCTGTGATCACATCATCCACCAGCATAACCTTGCCCTCTAGCGGGCTTCCCACTAGATTGCCGCCTTCACCGTGTGTTTTGGCTTCTTTGCGGTTAAAGCAATAAGGCACATCAAGGTTATGATTATCCGCCAACGCCACGGCAGTCGTAGTGGCAATAGGAATGCCTTTGTAGGCCGGGCCAAACAGTACGTTAAACTCAACGCCGGCATCCATTAGTGCATTGGCGTAAAAGCGGCCCAGCTTGGCCAAATCACCGCCGCGGTTAAACAAACCAGCATTAAAGAAGTAGGGGCTCACGCGGCCCGATTTTAGCGTAAATTCGCCGAACTTCAGTACGCCACGTTCAATAGCAAACTCGATAAAATCTCGCTGAAACGCTTTCATGATGACCTCTTTATTACTCGCTTACGCCAAGGCTGCTTTTTGAATATCGAATAGTTCACGCAGCCCGTGCTTACCAATTTTCAACAGCTCATCAAGTTCTTCAAACGAGAAAGGTTCGCCCTCAGCAGTGCCTTGCACTTCGATAAGTTTACCTGTCTCTGTCATTACAATGTTCATATCGGTTTCAGCTTCAGAATCTTCTGTATACTCAAGGTCAGCAATGGGTGTACCTTCGTAAATACCGACTGATAGCGCAGCAATCATGTGCTTAAGTGGGTTTGTTTTAATAATACCTTTGCTGCGCATGTATGTAAGCGCATCAACTAAGGCAACACATGCGCCGGTAATTGAGGCTGTGCGGGTGCCGCCATCTGCTTGGATAACATCGCAATCAAGCGTGATGGTGTTTTCACCCAGTAATTTTAGGTCAAGTGCAGCGCGAAGTGAGCGAGCGATGAGACGCTGAATTTCTAACGTACGGCCACCTTGCTTACCGCGTGCGGCTTCACGACCGCTGCGAGTATGAGTTGCGCGCGGAAGCATACTGTATTCCGCCGTCACCCAACCTTTGCCTTGGCCTTTCATAAAGCGTGGTACACCTTCTTCCACCGTCGCATTACACAACACCTTGGTGTTACCAAACTCTACAAGAACAGAGCCTTCTGCATGACAAGTGTATTGGCGAGTAATAGTAACGGGGCGAATTTGACTGGCGGTTCTGCCGCTTGGACGCATAGTGTTCTCCACAACGTAAATGCTTAAAAATGGATTGCGATTTACAGTTCTGCCCTGCGTTAAAAATACGAGAAACTTAACGCGCGGCCAAACGCTGCAAATACAAAATAGCTACGAAATTGCGCTTAAGTATAACGCAATACCCGCAAGCGTTAAAAACGAACTTTGCATGTTTACTTATTGAAAATCGTAAATGTGGGGTAATATACAAAATACAAGAAAACCTGCCTTCGATTTTCACGTATACAACACGACGTTCGGGTTGTTTTTGCAGGCTTTTATAAAAATTAAAGGATAATTATGATTTACAGCATGACAGCGTTTGCGCGCGTAGAAACGAAAAAAGAGTGGGGCTCAGCGGTATGGGAAATACGCTCAGTTAACCAACGCTTTTTAGAGACCTACTTTCGCCTACCAGAGCAGTTTCGCTCATTAGAGCCTGTTTTACGCGAACGTTTCCGCAAAAAGTTAGCGCGAGGAAAAGTAGAATGTGCCTTGCGTTTTACCGCAAACGATGCAGCTGTAACCAAGCTTAGCTTAAATGAAGAGCTAGCAAAGCAAGTTCTACACGCGGCCGACTGGGTGCAGTCGCACGGTCAATCTACTGGCGTTAATCCGCTAGACGTATTGCGCTGGCCTGGCGTAATTGCCGCCGAAGAGGCCGATATGGATGCCATTCACGCCGATGTAATGACCGCGTTTGACCAAGCGTTAAATGACTTCATTAGTGCCCGAGCTACAGAAGGCGAAGCGCTTAAAGGCATGATTACGCAGCGTCTCGATGCCATTGAAGCAGAAGCGGAAAAAGTGGCGGCGCGCATGCCTGAAATTATGGTGTGGCAGCGCGAAAGAGTACAGGCGCGCTTTGAAGAGGCAAAAGTAGAGCTAGACGCTGGCCGTTTCGAGCAAGAGATGATCATGCTTGCGCAAAAAGTGGATGTGGCAGAAGAGCTAGACCGCTTAAACGCACACGTTAAAGAAACCCGCAATATCCTTAAGAAGGGCGGGGCAGTAGGCCGCAGACTCGACTTTATGATGCAGGAATTTAATCGTGAATCGAACACCTTAGGTTCAAAATCTATTAGCACTGACATAACGCAATCAGCTGTAGAGCTTAAAGTATTAATTGAGCAGATGCGCGAACAGATCCAAAACATCGAATAGGTTCTTGGGTTGAAATTTATCCGTCCAAGAATGCCTTAAAAGCCCTGTATTACCTTGTGAAGAGCATCGAAATTACAGGGCTTTTTTATTTTTCCCTAACGGTACGGGCTCACCTCAAATACTGCGCTAAAAACGCATTATGAGAGGGCAGTTTGGCAACATGGTTATCCACCTGCAGCTTTAACCCTGCCATAAACTGCTTTAAAGACTGCTCACTCATCTCATCGGCCACACGGTGATATTGCCTGGGCGTCATGCCTTGGCCCATCAATACTTGCGTCCAAGAATCGACGCGGAAGATATCTCCATCATCTAAAAATACACGGCCAGACTCGGCGAACAAAGCTAATTTGTGTTTGAGTGAGTCTGGAATGTCCATACGCTGACACTGTTGCCAGAAAGGGCTGTCTTCGCGCTGTGTAACCTTGTAATGCATAACAATGAAATCGAGTATAGCCGACATTTCGCTATCGAACTTATTGTTATATTCATCGACAGCGCTTTGCGTTACGCCATCAAAGGGGAATAAGCGCATTAAGCGAATGAGACCTGTCATTATTAAATGAATACTTGTCGACTCTAATGGCTCGATAAAGCCACTGGCTAAACCCAGTGCTACGCAGTTTTTGTTCCATCCTCGCCTACGTTTGCCTGGAGTAAAACGAATCACTCGGGGTTCATTGATGGGTGTGCTCGATACCTGTGACTGAAGGGTATCTATTGCTTCTTGATCACTCATAAATCGGCTGCAGTACACCAAACCATTACCCATACGCTCTTGAAGCGGTATTTGCCAGCGCCAGCCTGCTTTATGCGCCACGCTTTTGGTGTAGGGCACCGGCGGCGAAGTTAATTCAGTTTGCATCGCCACAGCCCGGTCGCAGAATAAGTAGTGGCTCCAATCGTCGTAACCTGTGTGAAGGGCTTGCTCAATCAGTAAGCCTTTGAAGCCGGTACAATCAATGAAGAAATCACCGCCGATACTTTCTCCATTAGTTAAATGAAGCGCCTGAATATTACCTGTGTTTGGGCAAACCGTTACCTTCTCGATATCACCTTCTCTATGCGTTACCCCCGCGTCACATGCTAATGACTTTAAAAAGCGCCCATAGGCAACAGCATCAAAATGGTAAGCAAAATTTAGTGGCATGGCGTCTGAAGTTGCAAACTTGTTTTGCTTCGCGGCAATTAATTCTGGGCAATAGTCACCAAAATCGCCGCCAAAGCCATAGTCTTGAGCTCTTAACCAAAAGTGGTGAAACTCACCTGCCCAACATTCTCTTCCCGTGATCCCAAAAGAGTGAATATAGCTATGGTTAACCTCTCGCCAGTTCTCAAACTCGATTCCTAGTTTAAAGGTGGCTTGTGTGGCGCGCATAAATGCTTTTTCATCTATTCCCAATAATTTATGAAAGGTTCTAATAGGCGGAATGGTGGCTTCGCCCACACCGACAATACCAATATCTTTCGACTCGACTAAGGTCACAGACACTGACTTTCCCAATAGACGAGATAGTGCTGTAGCCGCCATCCACCCGGCTGTACCGCCACCCGCTATAACCACGTTTTTAACCGGTGTTTGATTATTACTGCTATCTAAACCCAATGCGGTCATACTGTGTGTCCTTTTTATTCGGTGTGCCGTCTCTGTAACTTTCTACGTTGTTTTTTATATTGCCATTGTCTTTAGAAGCGTCGTTAGCGCTAGATGCTTTGTCAGTTTGGCCGCTAGGGCACTGACTATTCACTATGTCTGACGTGGCGTAACGCTCGGCGAGACTTTTCAACAGCGCGTTATTTGAAGGTAAGGCCTGAAAATAAGACGGCTTGGTTTGCTGCAGTTTTTCGCGAATATTACACGCTTTTTGCCTGTCTTCTTCACTCAAACGAAGTGAATTAGGTAAAGTTCTATACCCCATGCCGTACAGCACGTATTGATAGCTGGCTGATGGAAATACTTCTTCGTTTTCAATTAAATCTAGCCGAGAAGGGCTTTGGTACTTCCACAGCGTAAGTAATTCACGTAGCGACTCTGGCACTGTGGCCATGTCCCGCTGCGCACGCCAATATGGCTCATCTCTATCACTTAACACATAATGTAATTTCAAGAAGTCGATCACGCGCCGCCAGCGATAGCTGAAGCGTTGATTGTAGCGCTTACTTACTATGGACATATGCTCTTGTGTTTGCGGAAATCCTTCGCAAAGCATCCTTAGGCCAAGCTCAACCATGGCAATAGCCGACGCTTCAAGTGGTTCAACGAAGCCCGATGACATCCCTAAACTTAAACAGTTTTTTACCCAAAAATGTTCACGGTGGCCAGGCTCAAACGCTAAAGTGCGAGGCGTCAGTGCTTCGGCCAGTGCTTTAGGGTATCGCCGGCTAACATAGTTAATAAGCGTCTTATAAGCTTGCTCATCACTTGCTAATTGTGATGAATAAACTAAGCCAACACCGCGACGATGCTGTAATGCGATATCCCATGTCCAACCACACGGGTGTGCTGTTGCTAGCGTTGTACTTTCTATTGCACTATCGTTATCAGAATAGGGCACTTGAAGCGCCACGGCACGATTGTTTAGCATGATGTGTTCCACCGACACCCAAGGCACCTTGAAGTGCTTATCGATAAGCAGCCCATTGCTGCCAGAACAATCAATAAATAAGTCCCCTTCTATAACGTGGCCGTTATCGCCTACAACACTTTTTATATACCCATTTTGATGAGAGTTAACCGACGCTATATGTCCAACGACATGCGTAACGTTTAACTTATTTATACAATGCTTTTTCAATAGCGTAGCGAGTGCCGTTGCGTCGAAGTGATAGCCATAATTAAGCACATGGGCATAATCGGGGGTAGTGGCTTGTTTGGGTGCTTTACCCGCTTCACACATAGCCGCTTGTATGGAAAAAGCATTTTCATAAGGTTCTGTTGGCGCAATCGCTTGCCAACAGGCATGAATATCTATTTCACGATAGCCTGCGGGTTCGGTAAAGGGGTGATAATATTTATGCTCGCCCTTTCGCCAATTCGTAAAACTCGAGCCTTGTTTATACGAACCATGACATACACTAAGGAATTCTAGTTCACTGATACCTATATCGAGAAGGGTGTCCTTCAAAGAGGGCCACGACCCTTCGCCAACGCCAATAGTGGGAATGACTGGAGATTCGATAAGCGTAACCGAATTCTCGGCGCTCAACTTGGCAGCAAGTACGCCAGCAGCAAGCCATCCTGCGGTACCGCCGCCTATAACAACGACGCGATTAATATTATTGTGGCTTTCATTATCACGCATAAGCAAAAAACCAAGTTTTTAAAAGGAGAAACCTGTAAAGGCCGTGCAGGCTGACTATTTTTTCACCCAGCACTATGACAAAAAAACCCGCTAAAGTGCAACCCTGAGCACTTTAGCGGGTAAGCACACCCATATTGTTAAAACGTATATCGGGCACTTAGCGCATAGCGCGCGCCAAATTCATCTAAATTCCAGAGCATTGCACTCGTTCTTCCGTGTCTTCGAATATTTTCTTCAGTAATGTTTATGCCTTCAAAGGCCACTGTAAGATCCTCAGTTACATCGTAAGAAATACTCAAATCAATTTGAGAGTAGTCTTCTGTGTAACCGGGCTCATTAATGTATTGTGAAGTGGTATCAAGAAACTTATCACGCCAGTTATAAGCGATTCGCGCTTGCAAGGCATCTTTTTCGTACATTAAGACAAGGTTGGCAGTATCACTTAAGCCTACCAGCGCAAATTGCGTGATAGAGGGGTTCGCCTCGTTGTCAAAGCCAATATCGCCTTTTACCGTAGTGTAGTTTGCTAGCACGCCAAAACCGCTATCGCCGAAGAAATGTTGAGCGGCAAACTCGAAACCGTATATGTTCGCAGCTTTATTGTTTACTGGCTTAGAATTGATGAAGGTAATGAGTGGGTCATCGCTATTTGGCAAAATATCGAACTGCTGTTCGAACTGCTCGTCAGTGAGTGAATCGTATTCGATGCCGTTTTCCATCGCGGCTACCATGTTAAACAATGATGTATCGTTAACCGGTATACCACGCGCCTCTAGCTCATCTCGCGCTGCTTGCGCTCGCGGCCCAGCGGTTACATCACGAAGGCCAAACACATTTTCTTCAACTTGCTCGTTTCCAATAAAGTTTTTCACGCGCTTGTCGTAAAAACCCACGGATACATAGCTTGTTTCATCAAAATAGTATTCAAAAGACAAATCAAGGTTGTCAGATTCGAGAGGAACCAATGCTGGGTTACCAGAACTTGCCGTTGCCGTAATGCTATCTGTTAATAGCGACGGGCCACTTTGCGGTGAGACAGACGCAGCTGCACTTAAGTTATTATAAGTTGGCCTTGCGATAGTCTTGCTGTAAGAAAACCGTGCAATCATGTTTTCGACAACTTCAATATCGAAATCTAGTGCAGGGAGTACATGATCATAACTCGCTTCAATATCGACATCTTCCATATCACTGCCAAACCGCACATTGAAGTCATTATTACCTTCCCAGGCAATTCCGCTAGGTAAACTAATGTTAGCGATAGAGGTAACATCCGTGTTCTCATAGCGAACACCGGCAAGAAGATTGTATTCCATGCCGTTCATTTCACCCGACAAGTCCAATTCGAAATAGACGGCAGTTATATCTTCCTCTATGGTCCGGTTAGTCGCAAACGGGTTATTAGCCACTAAGTCAAAGCCGTATTGTTGCGCTGCAAATGCGCCTATCTGTGCAACGCTGCCAGTAAAGCCCTGCGAGAACATACCGTCTGTATTGAAGTCGTCAAATTCATTGGCTAAATCAAGCGGAGTTAAAGAGCCAGAAGGTAATTCCCCAGGGTTCTCTATTCCCCAGTTCCCCATAGTATGACGTGTAAGTGATTGAAGAGATGTGCTTTCCATCGAACGAGACTCAATACCAAAATTGATACTTCCCGTGTCCATGTGGTACGTACCGTCAAGACGAGCCTGAGTAATCTCAGTATCTTGAGATGAGAAGTTCATGTCTAAGATTGAGGTGCCAACGTCATCTTGATCCAGTACACCATTGCCATTTAGATTGTCGCGGGCAGCGTCATCGAAATCCACGAACATGATGGGGAATTCGCCTCTAAAATCGACACCTTGCCCTTTCACTACATTGGCACCTAAGCCTAGGTTGGTCCATGTCCCATAAGGTGCATCCGGTTTGCCTTCAGCCGATGAATTATGCACATCAAAAACGAGTGTAAAATCGTCATTGACGAAGTATTCTAAATTTAAACCAATCGACTTGTTTTCGTTGACCTGATTAAGCTCTTGAAGCGCTAAGCCTAAGTCTCGTGGTAGCAAATCGCGACGTTCTTGCGTAATGAGAACCGGCGTTTTTACTGTTTCGTCATCGAAAGTTAGCTCAGTAAAATATCTGTCATCCATCCAAATTGATTGCTCAGCGCGGGCTTCGTACAAATCTTGTTTAGAGTACGTATAATCCAGCGTAGCTGTCATCTTTTCCGATGGAGCGAACTGGAAAGTAAGCTGGGCGTTTGTTCTTTCACGTTCCCTGTCTGCCATGTAATAACGAAGGTCAGAAGGTATAGCAAACAGTTGCCCCATTGCTGGTGCATTGTTTAATACTATAGGATCACCGCTGTCTGGGTTCGCAGGGTCAGGCGACTGTGGGACGGTTCCGTCAAATGGGTTTACTCGCCACTGATTAACAAACGCACCTTGGGCGGCGCTATCACGCTGCTGGAAGGAGCCGGTAAAGGTCACGCCAAATGTATTATCATCGTTTAGGTAGTTAATAAAACCTGATACTTCCGGCGTAACATCGTCTCCTACGCGATTGGTTGTATCGTGTAATGCTTTTGCACCTACGCTGGCCGTTATACCGTTATCAGCTGCATCGAACGGGCGCGCAGTGCGAACATTTACCGTGGCTCCTATACCGCCGGTAGCAATACTGGCTTTACCTGTTTTATACACTTCCACCGCGCGCACACTTTCTGAGGCTAAGTCCGAAAAATCGAAAGCGCGAGAGTTGGCTGTCCCACCGCCCCCAGGTAGTGCAGAGCCAGGCATGGTTCTACCATTCAATGTTACCATGTTGAAATCGGGACCAAATCCACGCGCAGTAACTTGGCTACCTTCACCATTGTTTCTGCTAATTGAAATACCTGTAATACGCTGAAGAGACTCGGCTAAGTTTGTATCAGGAAACTTACCAATATCTTCAGCAGAGATCGCATCAACAACACCTGCCGAATCTCGCTTAATGCCCATCGATTCTTGAACACTACTTCGGATACCCGATACCTGAATAACTTCTATATCTTTTTCCGTTTCTTGCGCCGCAACGGGCGACATCACGCTACTGCTTAGTGCTGTACCCAGAATTATCGACAAGCTTGTCGCTAGTTTACTTTTATGTGGTGTTGTCTGTGTCACGATGGTTCTCTCTTTAACAGTGTTTTTATGTGTGTTGTTCAGATTGAGCGCTTTCAAGAAAGGGCTTTCTCAAAGAGAAGCAGACAGCTCGCACAAAAGAAAGCGCTTTCCGAACACTAATCCAACAGAAGCCCAATATCAACACATTTTTTACAAATAATTCACAGAAAGAGGCGGTGAATTATTTTAAAAAAGAGAAAGAAATACAATACTTGTTATATAACAACAACTAAGCTTATTAAATAAGTGAGTTCCTTATAAGAAAAGCCTCTACTGGGAATTACTTACCACATCAAATCATTAACCAAATAATCACAACAAAAAGAGAAAGCGCTTTCTCTTTGTTTTTTAATTGTGCTATAAACTCACCTAGAAAATTCGTTTGATATAACTTTAGAACATTCTGCCAATCTATTCGCGCAGTGAGAAAAAGGTGACTTAACAATGAACAGCATTTCGCTACCTTCTGATAGCCCCTTATTAAAAAAGTCCTTTCTTTATGGGACTGCAACATCAAGCTTTCAGATAGAAGGGGACGTTGATAATCGCCTTGAGAGTATTTGGGATAGGTTTTGTGAGCGGCCTTCAGCTATTGCAGATAGCTCTAATGGCGATGTCGCTTGCGACCACATCAATCGGTGGAAAGAAGATTTCGAGATTTTGCTAGACCTTAATGTTGACGCATACCGTTTTTCGATATCGTGGCCGCGTGTTATGACTAAAGAAGGGGAGCTAAACCCAAAAGGTATTGCTTTTTATCAAACGCTAATCAACGCGCTAAATGATAAAGGCATAAAGCCCTTTGTCACACTTTATCACTGGGACCTACCTCTACACCTTGAAGACAAGGGCGGATGGCTAAATAGGCAGACGGCTTTCGAATTTGAAAATTACGCAGATAAAGTTTCTAAGGCCTTAGGCGAAGACGTATATTCTTATGCAACATTTAACGAACCCTTTTGTAGCGCCTATTTAGGCTATGAAATAGGCGTTCACGCACCGGGTAGAACAGGAAGGAAATACGGAAGAGCCGCAGCACACCATATATTACTGGCGCATGGCCTAGGTATGAAGATGCTAAGAAGAAACGTACCTCGAAGTAAAGCTGGCATCGTTCTAAACTTCACCCCTTGCTACCCCGCAACAGATAAGGAGGAAGATATCCACGCCACCCGCATCGCTGATGAATATATTAATCAGTGGTACATGCAGCCGGTAATGGAAGGGCAATACCCAGAGGTTATCAAAGACTTATCTGAAGAAGACCGCCCACCTGTAGAAGCGGGGGACATGGATACTATCTGCCAACCTTTAGACTTTTTAGGCGTTAATTTTTATACACGACTGAGATATTCAGCCGCGACCGAACAAGATGCGCTGTATTACGAGCACCCCCATCAAGGGCCTGTAACCGACATTGGTTGGGAAATTTACCCAAGAGCACTATTTGATTTACTTACAACGCTAAATGATCGATACACTTTACCTCCTCTTTTTATCACGGAGAATGGCGCGGCTATGGCTGACGAAATGCTAAACGGTGAAGTTAACGATGTGGATCGCGTTGCTTACTATGACGTGCATCTTAAAATGATTCACATGGCCGTATCAAACGGCGTTGAAGTAAGTGGTTACTTCGCTTGGAGCCTATTAGATAACTTCGAGTGGGCTGAAGGTTATGAAAAGCGTTTCGGGTTGGTGTATGTTGATTTCGAAACACAAAAGCGCACCCCTAAACTAAGTGCTGCAGCCTATAAAGCGTTATTGAAAAGTCGAAAATAGCATTAGAAAACGGTGAATACAGTAATGGACCATAAACTGACATTAAAAGAAAAAGTAGGTTATGGCATGGGTGATGCCGCTGCTAACTTAGTATGGCGTGGAGCACTTGCATATCTTGCCGTTTTTTATACAGACACCTTTGGCATTACCGCCGCAGCGGCGGCAATGCTATTTCTAGTCGTTCGTTTATCCGACGGAGTGACAGACATTATAATGGGTATGATTGCCGACAGAACGCAGACCAAAATGGGAAAATTCAGACCATGGATCCTGGGTTCTACGCCATTCCTTGGCCTTTTTATGGTGCTTTGTTTTACTACCCCTGACTTATCCTATACCGGAAAATTGGTTTACGCCTACATAACCTATATAGGACTGACGCTCGCGTATACAGTGAACAACGTGCCTTACTCGGCATTGATGGGTGTGATGACCAGTGACGACAGGGAGCGAACCAGCTTATCTGGATTTAGGTTTGCAGGGGCCTTCTTCGGGGGACTATTGGTCATGGGAGGATTACCCACATTGGTAGAAAGCTTAGGCCAAGGAAATAGTGCGCAAGGGTACCAGTACACCATATGGTTATTCGCCACGCTGCTCGTTATTCTAATGTGCATTACCGTGTTTACAACAAAAGAGCGTGTAACGTTAGAAGGAAGCTACACTTCAGCGAGTAAAATCGAAGTACCACAAGGCGAACGCGCGCTATCCACTGAGCTTATAGACCTCTGTAAACAGCTACCACTTATTTTAATCCCCTTATTTTCCATAACGGCATTTTTCTATTATCGAGATTTCTTCACAGGGGCAACATTTGTCGCCGTGATGGTTTTTACTACTTTTGCTATAAGAAAGCTTATTCGCAGGCCCGAGGAAGAAAATAGTCGCTTGCAGCAAGATATTATTGACCTGCTGTCTAATAAACCTTGGTTAATACTCCTTGGTATGGGGTTTTTAACCATGATGTTCAATGGCATCAAATACGGCGTTATTGCCTACTACTTTAAATACTATATGGGCAATGCACTATTGACTGGATACTTTTTTATCGCTTTGTTAGTGGTCTCTATTTTTGGTGCATTTGCGACATCTAAGCTAGCCGAGCTGTTCGGCCGTAAACGTTTATTTATCATTGCAATGGTGTCCAGCAGTCTATTGACTTGTGGGATCTATTTTATTCCCCAGGGCAATGTGACCAGCATCTTTATTTTAGGCTGCACAGCCGAATTTTTCGCAGCGATATTACCGACCCTGTTTTTTTCGATGTTGGGAGACTCGGCTGATTACAGCGAGTATAAAACGGGTAGAAGAGCGACTGGGCTGGTATACTCTGCTGGTTCTTTTGTACAGAAAACGGGCGGTGGCTTTGCCGGCGCGCTGGTTTTATTAGTGCTAGGTAGTTACGGGTATGACGGGATGGATATGAATACTATTAGTCAAACACTACCCGGGATGAAGTCATTGATGAGCTGGATACCCGCTTTATTTGGCTTCGCGGGTGCAGCGTTAATATGCTTGTACCCCTTAAATGATGAAAAGCAAAGACAAGTTACTCAAGCATTACTGGCTCGACGTAGCACAGAACCGCCGATGTCGGCATAATACAAGAAAGATTACGCATTGATTTATAAACGAGGTTGAATACGTGCCTACCATTTACCAAGTTGCTGAACGCGCGGGCGTTTCATTATCTACCGTATCCCGTGTTTTAAATGGTAAAACGTCAGTTAATAAAGTGCTGAAAGAACGGGTTGAAAAAGCGGTAAAGGAACTGAATTACCGACCAAACTCAGTTGCTCGTTCACTGGCAAACAGTAGAACCGACAGCATAGGTGTACTTGTCCCCGAGCTTAATGCACCTTTTTTCGGCGACTTAATGCAAGCGGTTGAATCTACATTACGCGCACAAGATAAACACGTCATTATCACGGTAGGGCGCAATTGTTTAGAAACGGAAAAGGATGCCGTAGAATTTCTGATAAGCCGAAATTGCGATGCGCTTATCATGCACGCAGAAGCGCTGTCTGATGCGTACCTCTTAGAACTAAATCAATCCAAGCTTCCCGTTGCGCTAGTCAATCGCAAGGTAGATGGCCTCCCCGATGCCTGTACAACCTTAGATAACGAAAAAGGTGGCTACTTAGCAACACGACATTTATTAGAGTTAGGCCATAAGCACATTGCTTACATCTCTGGCCCTACCGACAAAGCAGATGCCTGTTTACGCTTAAAAGGGCATAAGCGTGCGCTAAGTGAGGCAGGGTTAACCGTTAACCCTCAGCTGATATTCAATGGCGATTATTCAGAGGATGACGGAAAGGTAGGGTTACTTGAGTTGATGGCACAAGATCAACACTTTTCCGCTTTAGTGTGCGCGAACGACTGGATGGCGTCAGGTGCTATTAGTTGTGCAAGAGACTTAGGAATGAGCTTGCCACATGACTTATCCATTGTGGGTTTTGATGATGTCGTTTTTGCCCATCATGTTTTTCCTAGGTTAACCACAGTAAGTAACCCTGTGGCTGAAATGGCCGAAATGTCAGCAAAGTACATATTAAATAAGGTCTATGGCCAAGGCCATGAGATTAAGCAATGCTTCGAACCTACGTTGGTTGTAAGAGAGTCTGCGATTAAATACGAAGGTTAATGGTTGATGGTTAACATACCTTTAAGTAGCGTGCCAGCCTTTCTTCTAAAAGCCTTAAATACTCAAAACAACTTTATTCGCCGTTACAAATTAGCTTCCCGTTGGCGTTAAATGCTTACTGCTGCTTATCCAAATTTATACGCATGAGCATGTTAGACGCCCCCCACCTTTACATTTGTTGATTCAGACTTTTTAAGGCAATCGGAGCATAAAATTTGTTCCATGTGAAACATCAACACACCTTTTCATATAGACATCGGACATGTACGCCACGCTGTTTGTAGCGGTTTATCGCTTTAAATGTACTCGCAATAAGCTTCATAATTGTTTCCAAAATATTATGTGAGCTTTTAAGATAGGCGTTAAGTTAAGCTTTGAGGTAGATAAGAACGTGAAATATGTAACCCTACTAATGCTGTTGTTACTTTCTATGTCGGTAAGTGCTGATGACGATCGCGAGGCGGTGGGCAACGTGCTTGATGCTTTGCACACGAACGCCTCCAACGCAGACTTTGATAGCTATTTCGGCTTATATGATGACAACGCCGTTTTTATCGGGACCGACGCTTCAGAGGTATGGAGTCTGACAACGTTTATGGCATATGCAAAACCCCATTTCAATAAAGGCAGCGGCTGGACATACTCTCCTAGAGACAGACACATTTATTTTTCGCCAGACAAGAAGGTAGCCTGGTTTGATGAACTTCTAGATAATGAAAAGTTAGGGGAAACCCGAGGAACAGGTGTATTAATTAAGCAGGGTGATAAATGGAAAGTCGCTCAATATCATTTGGCTATTCCCATACCTAACGCCATAGCCGACGTAGTTGCTGAACAAATAAAGGCCATAGATAGATAAACAAAGCCCCGAACAAACGGGGCCTTTTATTATATTTAACCGTGCCCGCAGTGAAATTAGGTATTAGACTGGGTTAACGGTTGAATTTCCATTTCAACACGGCGGTTCATAGAACGGTTAGCCGCGCTATTATTTGGTACTTTAGGCGAGTATTCACCCATGCCCACGGTAGTAATACGAGTAGGGTTTACCGAATAATTAATCAGTAAATTCTTAACCGCACCCGCGCGTCTTTCCGACAGAGACTGGTTATATTGTTCAGAACCCGTGTCGTCGGTATGACCTTTAATCATTAATACTGTTTTTTCGTAGTTATTTACTACCTTTGCAACATCTTGCAGAACTGGGTTGAAGTTAGGGCTAATGCTAGCGCTGTCAGTAGCAAAAGTAATGTCGCCAGGCATAATTAGACGAAGGTTATCTCCCTCACGCACTACTTGAACACCAGTATCAGAAAGCTCTGTTCTTAACTCTTCTTCCTGTTTGTCCATATAGTTACCGATTGCTCCACCCGCAATGGCACCTACTGCAGCGCCCCACGCGTATCGGCTTTTGTCATTATCACCTGTTGCTTTACCAAGTAGTGCACCAACTACAGCACCAATTGCGGCACCTTTCTGTGTATTATTTGGATCAGTTGCACAACCTGCAACCGTTAACGACGCAGCGATCAAACTTACAGCGAGAGTCTTTTTCATAACTTCCTCTTATTTAAAGTATACAGCTCACTATTGATAGGTTTCATTTATCCATTGCTACCTTCAATAAGCTCAACATAAATGTTTCTATTAAAAATTAATAGAGCAAATACCGTTCCACCCTATTGAAAACAGATACTGTGTCCCTTTTTCAAAGAGCCAGCCAGTTTTTATAGGGGATATTAACTATTACCTAAAATTCAACAACCTAAACCTAAAAATAGCTTCAGGCATGCCTTATTGGAACGTTAATTATAATGCGCCAAACCTGAACGCAAGCTAAATACGAAAGCAATAAACAGCGTATCGAAAGAAGCGAAACACACTGTAATTTCTACACGGTGTTGCTAAAAAGTAACGATAGATTAGGGCGCGACAGAACGTTCGAAAAAACTGTTCACATCAATATTGTAGTCGGAGGCAATAACGACTTTAGCGATACTCACTGTCTTATCGAGCGCAAGATCGATATCTCTGGGGGGCAGGTAATGGTTATTTCGCACAGAAAAGAACTCTTTTACCAGCGGCGTTAGCGGAGAGTCTCGCTGTTCCAACACCATGCCAAGCCTGTCATTTGATAGTAAAACAAGGCTACCAACAGGGTATACGCCAAGGCATTTGATAAACTGCTGTACAAGCGTTTGATCAAGGCGGATAGGGGCATCGTTCATCAAAATCGAAAAGGCTTTTTGGCTAGACATACCTGATTTATAGACACGGTCAGCGGTAAGGGCATCGTACATATCAGCAATGGCCAACATTCGCCCTGCTTTACTTATTGCGTTCCCTTTAGTACCTGCAGGGTAACCAAGGCCATCTAGCCGTTCATGGTGCTCACTGATTGTCTTAATAAGAGGGGCAGCTATATCAGTGCTTTTTAGGTAATCAACACCGTGTTTTACATGCCCTTTCATGATCTCCATTTCGCTGTCTGTAAGGCGGCCTGGCTTATGAAGAATTTCATCTGGAATTTTGATTTTACCCAAGTCGTGTAGAAAGCCAGCATAGGAGAGGTCTTGCACCTCTTCTTCAGACATCCCTAAATACTTGCCAAAATTGGCGAGTAAAATAGCGACGTTCAGAGAATGCTCTAGTAAATAGTCGTCTTTTTCTCGAATTTTAGTCAGACAAAGCAACGCATCAGGGTTCCTATCTACCGACTCAACCAGTTTATTAGAAAACGCTTTTGGGATACTTGCATCAAAGGGGGTTTCTTTTTGAAGGTTTGCAAGCAAAAGCTTTTGGATCGCTTTGCCCTGGACATGAAGCTTAGATGCTCTATTGAGTTCGTTTGTAAGCGTTACCTTCTTTGGTTTAGCATTGTTCTTTATTTGGGCAGTTTGTGTTGCTTCTGGTACTGCCTCTTGCGCACTCTCACCTGCATCAAAATTCTTATCAGTGTCTATAGCGAGGGTTTTCACACCACGCTTTTTGAGGGTTTTCACAACATCGGCAGACGTCACTCGACCTTGGCTTTTAACCGTCAATGCACCGTCCTGTTCAAGTATCTGGTGAACAAACATACCGGGCGTTAACTGGTCAATCTTAATTTTTTTGATCATTATTCTGCACGCAATATACGTTTATCTAACTACTCTGATATAAAACGAGATATTAATAATCTAATGCTACCAGTATAGTGTGTATATCTGGAGACCAACCAAATTTTTTCATATTAACTCGGCTGCGCTTTACCTCAACCCCTTCGGCTATTAATCGCTCCCGCTGCTCGCGTGCTTTGTCGGAGCCGCTAGGAAATGCGATTTTGCCATCTGCACGAAGAACTCTGTGCCAGTTACAGTCCGTTTCGATTTCCTGTAAACACTTTCCCATCATTCTCGCCCTACCTGGCAAGCCGCACAAATCAGCTAATAGACCATAGCTGATAACATTTCCTTCTGGTACGAAAGAAAGGGTTTTCTCTACACGTAATAGTACTGCTACATTTATCATGTTGTATATTATCCTAATAGTTAAGTTACTTAACTATTGGTTTTATCACCTCGAACGGAAGGATTAGATAACCACATTATGCGTCTTTATTGTGAAGGCTGTCAGTATCCGCAAAACACTTGTATTTGCGATCATATAGATAAGGTGAAAACCGCGCTCGACATTATTATCGTTCAGCACGAGAAAGAAGCGCATCACGCAAAAAATACAGTGAGACTGCTAAGTCTGTGCATTCCAAGCACTCAGGTCGTTTGTGCTAGTGACAATAGCGCGATGGCGGCTTTGGAAATGCAGTGTAGTCACAAGCATTCAGCACTTATTTATCCCAGTGAAACGAGTACACCTCTAGAAAATGCATCTGCCACTATGTCGAGCCAGATTTCAACCCTCATTCTAGTTGATGGAAGCTGGAAACAAGCGTTTGGTATTGTAAAGCGAAACCCTTGGCTAGTGGTTTTACCCGCGTTTCATTTTACTAACGCCCCTGACTCAAACTATTTGATTAGGCATACTTCTGTAGCCAGCGCGCTTTCGACGTTAGAAGCGACAGCTTATGCCATTAGCTGTATCGAAAACACGAATGTATTGGCCCTTCATAGGGCACAGAGCGCACTTCAGAAAATGTGGCAGGGTCCACAATCCCACCGACGAAAAGCGCAATAACGTTTTACACAGCGCTTGCTACGCTTTCATAGGGATAAACCCTTTTTGCTCTTTAATCAATTGTATCCAGTTGCGAATAGCAGGGTAGGCAGATAGGTCAAACCCGCCTTCGTTTGCAACATGGGTGTAAGCAAATAAAGAAATATCGGCAAGACTAATGCTATCGCCTAACAAATACGGCGTGAGATTAAGCTGATGCTCCATCACAGCAAGGGCGCGATAACCACCTGCTTGCTTAGATTCATATTCGTCTTTCTTATCTTCAGGAAGGCCTAAGTAAACGTTGATGTAACGTGCCACCGCAATATAAGGTTCATGGCTATACTGCTCGAAGAACTGCCATTGTAGTAACTGAGAGAATTGATAAGGCGATGAGGGTACGTAGGGAGAGTTACACGCAATATAATGCATTATCGCATTTGACTCTGATAGCACCCTGCCGTCATCGAGTTCAAGTAGAGGAATTTTGCCATTAGGCGTCTTTTCAAGAAAAGAGGGCGCTCTTGTTTCTCCTTTCATTATATCAACGTCTACCCACTCACAGCTTTTACCTAACAGGGAAAGGAGCAGTTGAATTTTATAGCAGTTACCAGAACGCTTATCGCCGTATATTCGCACAGGAAAACCTCATTGACTTTGGTTATTTATACCATAGCAATGCTTAGTGTCGACGACAATTACTAACAAGGTTTGATTAAGTTAGTTGAACACTAACCGTAGTAGGGCACCTGAATTAACCATTCAACAACGATTAATAACATCCAAGAAATAGGCACTAATGCGATACAGGCTGCTACCCTTGCCTTATCCCTAGGAGCGAAAACTCCCGCACCCATCTTAAGAATGCGCTCTTTTTCGCTTTCTAATTCTTCTATTGAAGTTGCCGTTAATGATTCTTGCTTTTCCGCGCAGCGCCTTATCCCCTCTTCAATGCCTGCTTCAAGGTGAAGGACAGCAGCTTTTTGCTCTGACTCGAGCATGCTTTTAAGTTTAATAACTGGCCAAAATAGATAAAAACCAACGATCCCAGTGAAAAAAGTTACCACTAAAACGTCTATAGAAGGAATGTCTTTCTTCAACCAGAAAATAGGGAAAATGGCTAGCGCGCCTGTTGCAAAGATACTGTTCGCTGTGCCCAACTTCAATATGATCAAAATAGATTTGAGCCGGTCAATATTGCCGCCAGTTTGAGGTAACACATTCGTCGTCAGATACTTAATATTGGAAGATATTTGGAATAAAAATAAAATGGCTAAGAACCAAAACGGAACAGCAGTAGCAGTGAGAAATAGTACGTGTATTTCCTGTTTAACGGTTATCAGCCCCTCAAAAATGCAGTAAACGATAGTAATCATTATAGATATGATTATAGCATTGAAAATATGGTGCTTAAATTCATTGGCTAGCTCTCGTCTATGAGCTGAAAACTGGCTGAGCTGATTTGTCTTTACCAGTAAGGAAATAAGTGTACTCGCTACGTTTTGATGCATAAGACGCAAAGCGAACCAAAAATAGCCAGTAATTAGCGACATGGCAATCGCAGAATTGAAATCCCGTTGAGCACGCACATTACCCACCTCAGGCCAGTCTAGCGCACCCGTAAAGTAATGCACCGAAAACAAAATCAGTGTGGCTAAAAGCGGAAAAAATCCAATTGACGCACCATTGTGTAAATTGGAGTAGGGGTTGAGCTTCATTTTTATAATTCGTTACAGGCAAAATCGGTATGTTTACTACCGTAAAACACGCTTACAGTAAGATTTGCTAAAACGCTTCAACGATAAGCTATTGTATAGCCAGTTAGCAATAGAAATAAACGTAAGAGAATGTGAACGTTTACTTTTCGTTCGACAATAAAAAACCCGCCATTTGGCGGGTTTTTTCAAAGCTGTGCTTTTTACTTGCGTAACTTCTGAATAAGGCGAAGTTGAGCAATTGCTTCAGCAAGCTCGTGAGCTGCTTCTGCGTAGTTAAAGTCAGCGCCTGGATTGGCGATGTGCTCTTCTGCACGTCGTTTGGCTTCTTGTGCTGCCTGCTCGTCAAGATCTTCAGCTCGAACCGCGGTATCAGCCAGTACGGTAATGTTGTTAGGCTGTACTTCTAGTACACCACCTGCAACATAAATAACTTCTTCTTCACCGTGCTGTTTAACCAAACGCACCATACCAGGTTTAATAGCAGAGATAAGTGGCGCGTGACCTGGGTTAATACCCAATTCACCTTCGCTACCTGTCACCTGAATCGATTCAACGCGTCCAGAGAAAATCGCTTTTTCCGCGCTTACTACGTCCAAATGTACTGTCATTGCCATGTGAACCTCCTGATTAGGTACGTTAGCATGATGCTAGGCTAGCTCACGCTAGCCTCACCATTATGCTTTCTTGGCTTTCTCTAGCGCTTCTTCGATAGAACCAACCATGTAGAAGGCCTGCTCTGGAAGGTGATCGTACTCACCGTCTAGAATGCCTTTAAATCCACTGATTGTGTCTTTTAGCGAAACATATTTACCAGGTGCACCGGTAAATACTTCTGCTACGAAGAACGGCTGAGATAGGAAACGCTGAATCTTACGAGCACGTGATACCACTTGCTTATCTTCTTCAGACAGTTCGTCCATACCTAGGATCGCGATGATGTCTTTCAGCTCTTTATAACGCTGAAGAACAGTCTGTACGCCACGCGCTACGTCGTAGTGTTCTTGACCAATTACTAGCGGGTCTAGCTGACGAGACGTTGAATCTAGTGGGTCTACCGCAGGGTAGATACCAAGAGAGGCGATATCACGAGAAAGTACTACCGTTGCATCCAAGTGAGCAAAGGTTGTCGCTGGAGATGGGTCAGTCAAGTCATCCGCAGGTACGTATACCGCTTGGATTGACGTGATTGAGCCAGTCTTCGTTGACGTAATACGTTCCTGAAGTACACCCATCTCTTCTGCAAGTGTAGGCTGGTAACCTACCGCAGATGGCATACGACCTAGAAGTGCTGATACTTCAGTACCTGCTAGGGTATAACGATAGATGTTATCTACGAAGAATAGAACGTCACGGCCTTCGTCACGGAACTTCTCAGCCATAGTTAGACCGGTAAGTGCAACACGTAGACGGTTACCCGGTGGCTCGTTCATCTGACCGTATACAAGCGATACTTTATCAAGTACGTTTGAATCGTTCATTTCGTGATAGAAGTCGTTACCCTCACGCGTACGCTCACCAACACCAGCGAATACTGAGAAACCGCTGTGCTCGATTGCGATGTTACGGATAAGCTCCATCATGTTTACGGTTTTACCTACACCCGCACCACCGAATAGACCAACTTTACCACCCTTAGCGAATGGACAAACCAAGTCGATTACTTTGATACCAGTTTCTAGTAGTTCTACCGAGCTAGACTGATCTTCGTAGCTAGGCGCTTCACGGTGAATAGACATACGCTCTTCTTCACCAATTGGGCCCGCTTCGTCGATTGGGTTACCCAATACGTCCATGATACGACCTAGTGTTTTCGTACCCACTGGAACCATGATTGGGTTACCGGTATTTTCTACTGCAAGACCACGTTTTAGTCCGTCAGTAGTACCTAGTGCGATGCCACGAACAACACCGCCACCTAATTGCTGTTGCACTTCTAGGGTTAGACCCGACAAGTCACCTTCGGTAACTCGTAGTGCGTCATAAACTCTTGGTACCGCATCTTGTGGAAACTCAATGTCCACAACGGCGCCAATGATTTGGACGACCTTACCTTGACTCATAATTTGTCCTCGTTATCTCTTTTAAACCTTTGCCTACACCGCTGCGGCACCGCTAACAATCTCACTGATTTCTTGTGTGATTGCAGCCTGACGCGCTTTGTTATATACCAGTTGTAACTCATCAATAAGGTTACCGGCGTTGTCGGTTGCTGCCTTCATGGCAACCATTCGCGCAGCTTGCTCTGACGCCGCGTTTTCTACAACACCCTGATACACCTGAGACTCAATGTAACGAACCATTAGTGCTTCCAAAATTTCTTTTGGATCTGGCTCGTAGATGTAGTCCCAACGATGTTGATATTCTTCGTCTTCTGACTTTGGCAAAGGCAATAACTGATTGATCACAGGTTTCTGTGTCATGGTGTTAACGAAGTCATTGAATACCAAGAATACTCGGTCAATTTGTCCTTCGTCGTACGCTTTAAGCATAACGCGTACAACACCTACTACATCGCTCACAGACGGCTTGTCACCTAAACCAGATTCAGCAGCAAGCAACTTGCCACCAAAGCGGTTGAAGAAACTGCACGCTTTAGAACCTAATGCAGCGAAATCCACTTCTACACCCTGTTCACGCCATTTTTTGACGTCTTGAGTGACGAGCTTAAATTCATTGGTGTTCAAGCCACCACATAAGCCTCGGTCAGTGGAAATCACAATGTAACCGACGCGCTTGACTTCACGCTCTTCCAAATATGGATGGCGATATTCAAGGTTACCGTTTGCAATGTGACCAATCACTTTAAGCATATTTTGTGCATATGGACGGCCAGAAGCCATACGTTCCTGCGCCTTTTTCATCTTAGACGCAGCAACCATTTCCATCGCACTGGTAATCTTCTGAGTATTTTTGATACTCCCAATCTTACCTTTTATTTCTTTACCGCTGGCCATGACTCTCTCTCCGATTACTCAACGAATTGCGCTGGTGGTTAAACACCAGCACCATTGATTACCAAGTTTGTGTCGCTTTAAAGTTAGTTAAAGCGTCGTTCAACTTAGAGGCAATCTCGTCGTTGTAGTTACCTGATTCGTTGATAGTCTTCATAAGGTCAGCGTGTTCGCTGTTCATGTAAGAGTGAAGAGCGGCTTCAAAATCTAGGATTTTGTTAAGCTCGATACCCTTAAGGAAACCTTTTTCTACCGCGAACAGAGATACACCCATGTTAGCAATTGATAGTGGAGCGTATTGCTTCTGCTTCATCAGCTCAGTTACGCGCTCACCGTGCTCAAGTTGCTCACGAGTGGCATCATCAAGGTCAGAAGCAAACTGCGAGAACGCCGCAAGTTCACGATACTGAGCAAGGGCTAGACGGATACCGCCACCCAATTTCTTGATGATTTTAGTCTGTGCAGCACCACCAACACGCGATACCGAAATACCAGCGTTAACCGCTGGACGGATACCTGCGTTGAACAAGTCAGTTTCTAAGAAGATCTGACCATCGGTAATTGAGATTACGTTAGTCGGTACGAATGCCGATACGTCACCAGCTTGCGTTTCGATAATTGGAAGCGCAGTTAGTGAACCCGTTTTACCTTTCACTTCACCGTTCGTGTAGTTTTCAACGTATTGCTCGTTTACACGTGCAGCACGCTCTAGTAGACGCGAGTGAAGGTAGAATACGTCACCTGGGTAGGCTTCACGGCCTGGTGGACGCTTAAGTAGTAGTGAGATTTGACGGTAAGCAACAGCTTGCTTAGACAAATCATCATATACGATTAGCGCATCTTCACCGCGGTCACGGAAGTATTCACCCATAGTACAACCAGAGTAAGGCGCAAGGTATTGAAGCGCTGCAGACTCAGACGCAGATGCTGCAACCACGATAGTGTGGTCAAGTGCACCGTGCTCTTCTAGTTTACGTACTACGTTAGCGATAGTAGACGCTTTCTGACCAACCGCTACGTACACACACTTAATGCCTGTGCCTTTTTGGTTGATGATAGCGTCAACAGCCATTGCTGTTTTACCACACTGACGGTCACCGATGATAAGCTCACGCTGACCACGACCTACTGGGATCATGGCATCAACTGACTTATAACCAGTTTGTACTGGCTGGTCTACTGATTGACGTTCGATTACGCCAGGTGCAATTTTTTCAACTGGCTCGAAACCAGCTGCGTCGATTGCGCCTTTACCATCAATAGGCTCACCTAGTGTGTTAACAACACGACCAAGAAGTGCGTTACCTACTGGTACTTCAAGAATACGGCCAGTAGATTGTACTTTATCGCCTTCTTTCAGGTCCGCATATGGACCCATAACAACTGCACCTACAGAGTCTCGCTCAAGGTTTAGTGCAATTGCGTAACGGCTTCCAGGAAGCTCAATCATTTCACCTTGCATTACATCTGCAAGGCCATGAATGCGGATAATACCGTCAGTTACTGCGACGATAGTACCTTCATTACGTGCTTCACTGCTTACATTGAACTGTTCAATTCTTTTCTTGATCAGTTCAGCAATTTCAGTGGAATTAAGTTGCATGCTCTTATCCCCGTTATGCTTGCAACGCGTCTGCTAGACGGTTCAATTTCGACTTTACGGAACCATCAATAACTGTATCACCGGCATTTATTACCATTCCAGCGATCAGGGCAGGGTCCACGTTACAATTAAGCTTCACTTTACGTGCCAAACGTTTTTCCAAAGATGCTACCAACTCAGTTTGTTGGGCATCGGTCAGCGTAGATGCTGAGGTTACGTCCACTTCTACTTCTTTATCGTAATCTGCTTTAAACGCATCGAACAAAGTAGAAATTTCAGGCAACGCGGCTAAACGTTTATTCTCAGCCAAAACCTTTACAAGGTTTTGGCCGTGTTCGTCGAGTTGCTCACCACAAACATTATTAAAAATGTCGGCAAGCGTATCAGCGGCAACCGCACCAGTTAACAACTGGTGCATGTCTTCATTTGCTGCTACTTCACCTGCGAAGGCGAGCATTTCTTGCCATTTTGCAATGGCATCTTTCTCGACAGCAAAATCGAAAGCGGCTTTCGCATAAGGACGAGCAACAGTAGTCAATTCAGACATTGGCTCATCTCCCTATCAAAGCTCAGCGACAAGTTTTTCAACAATGTCGTTTTGCGCGCTTGCGTCGATTTCACGTTGTAAGATTTGCTGTGCGCCGGCTACTGCTAGTGCAGAAACCTGCTTGCGCAAATCTTCTTTGGCACGATTGCGTTCAGCTTCAATCTCGGCATAACCAGAAGCGATAATTTTCTCGCGTTCCGCATGGCCCTTTTGCGTTTCTTCGTCAACCAATTGGTTGGCACGCTTTTTAGCCTGCTCGATAATTTCAGCTGCTTGCGCTTTCGCATCTTTCAATTGCTCAGTAGCTTTCGCTTGAGCAAGCTCTAAGTCTTTCTCTGCACGTTCAGAAGCTTCAAGCCCATCGGCAATTTTCTTCTGACGTTCTTCAATCGCTGCCATTAGTGGAGGCCATACATATTTCATGCAGAACACCACGAACACAGCGAAGGCGATTAATTGACCTATAAAAGTGGCGTTAAAATTCACAATCGCCCCTCCTCTTAAAGTTCGCTAAAAAAGTGTTTAGTAAAATTAGGCACCAACAGCGAACAATAGGTATAGAGCGATACCAACACCGATCATCGCGATGGCGTCGATAAGACCCGCTACGATGAACATCTTAACTTGTAGTTGAGGTGCTAGTTCAGGTTGACGAGCAGCAGATTCAAGGAATTTACCACCTAGTAGACCAAAACCAATAGCGGTACCTAGGGCACCAAGACCAATCAGTAGTGCAACAGCGATGTATAACATTTACGTCTCCGATTTAAGTTAAATTTAAAGTTAATGTTTAAAAGTCAAACTCTGTAAAAAACGGTGCCAGTATTTCCAGGTTACCAGCACACGTTAATGCTTAGTGGTCTTCACACGCCAGGCTTAAGTACACGATGGTTAACATCATGAAAATAAACGCTTGAAGCGGAAGTACCAGAATATGGAACACAGCCCACATAAAGTGCAGTGGAAGCTGGAAGTAACCAATTGTAGCAATCAATATGAAGATTAGCTCACTGGCGTATAAGTTACCGAACAAACGCAGCGCTAGTGAAAGCGGGCGCGCAAGTAAAGTAACCGTTTCAAGAATGAAGTTCACCGGGATAAAAATCGGGTGACCGAAAGGCTGCATAGTGAGCTCTTTAGCAAAGCCGCCAATACCTTTCATCTTGATTGAGTAGAAAAGAATAAGAATGAATACGCCTGAAGCCAGTGCGAACGTTAGGTTAAGGTCAGTCGTTGGAACAGCCTTATTGTAAACGTCGTGAGGATCCATACCAAAGGCAGCTTGGCCGATAAGACCAGAAACCCAAGGAATTAAATCAACAGGCACTAAATCCATAAGGTTCATCAGCAACACCCACACAAAGATAGTGAGTGCTAATGGCGCGATTAATGCGCTTTTACCGTGGAATGTGCTTTTTACGTTATCGTCAACAAACTCAACCACAAGCTCAACGAACGCCTGCATTTTGCCAGGTACGCCTGTTGTCGCTTTTGAAGCAACGCTTCTAAAGATGATTAAGAAAAGAAGACCAAGACCGATTGACCATGCCAGTGTATCAACATGCCATGCCCAAAAACCGGCATCAGAACAGGCTTTGTTAAAAGCAATTCCGTTGTCAGTTGAGCACATGGTGGCATTGGTCAAGTGGTGCTTGATGTATTCTGAGGTAGTGTATTCAGATGCCATTGTTTAACCCAAGTTGTAAAGTGTAAAAATTTGGTGACTGGTTTCTATATCTCAATCGGACCGATACGTTATTTTCGTTATCGCAACGCGTTGCGTTGTCTTTATTCTTTCGAACCGTAATGAAACATCGCTAGCCCGTGGCTAGCCGTTGTAATCACAAGTGCCACAAAGATTTCTAATGGCGTGGCGTTTAGGCCTTTAAAAGCAATTACAAATAAAATGATTGTCAGTGCCAGCTTCAATTTTGAGCCTTGGCTAAAACTTCGCGCAACAAGTTGATTTTTGCTCGCTCCTGCATACCGAAATGCAAAAGCAGCGAAAACCATATTGGGCAGTATGCTAATCAGTGCACCCGCGCCTGCTGATATGGCTGAATGGTAGCCTGATACAGCACCTGCAAAAATCGTAACGATAAGGCCCGTTATAACCTGAAAAACTAGCCCTTTCTTGGCGAGATTTACCCCGCGTTTTGCTAACTTGTTCGTCACGTCTTCTCGCAGCTTGTTCACGTCTTACAAAAAGCGTCAGAAGTATACTGTTTTACCGACATTTTTCAACAGTACATCGCTTTTTGAAAGTTATTCTGAAAATATTCTATTGCTATAACCGGAAAGGAGAGTGTCCGGTACTCTTTCCGGACAGCGTGTCAATTGCGGGTAGGCAAAGGTTCTAACATTATTCTTATAATTTTAAACTACTGAATTTTCGAAATAATTCCGTCAAGTTGTTCTAAATCACTAAAGCTAATGGTGAGCTTACCTTTACCCTTTGCGTTATGGTCGATGCTCACAGGCGTGCCTAAATTTTCTGAAAGTCTTGTCATAAGGTTTTGAACATCAGGATCAACTTTCTTCTCTGGCTTAGGTTTTGCCGGCTCTAAAAGCTTTTTCACCAGCTTTTCGGTGTCGCGAACAGTAAGACCTTTGCCAGATACTACTTGCGCCGTCTCAGATTGGGTTTCCCCTTCTAATGCCAAAAGCGCACGGGCATGACCCATTTCAATATCGCCATGCTCAACTAACAATTTTACGTCATCGTTCAAATTGTTTAGGCGAAGTAAGTTTGTCACTGTGGTGCGTGATTTACCTACGGCTTCAGCCACTTCCTGATGCGTGAGTGCAAATTCACTCATCAATCGGTCAAGGGCTTGCGCCTCTTCCATTGCGTTTAAATCTTCGCGCTGGATGTTTTCGATAAGCGCAATAGCAACCGCAGCTTCGTCGGGCACGTTTTTAACAATGCACGGCACTTCATCAAGCTGAGCAAGTTGAGATGCTCGCCAACGACGTTCACCGGCTATAATTTCATAGCGGTGCTCATCAACTTTTCTTACCACAATAGGCTGAATAATGCCTTGTGCACGAATTGAAGAGGCTAACTCCTCTAGTGCATCAGGTGACATGTCTTTACGAGGTTGATATTTACCCGGCACTAAGTATTCAATAGGCAGTTTACTCAACTCGCCGTTTGTTGAATTAACCTCGGCGGCATCTTGTTCTTTTTGAGCAGATGACTGGCTGGTTGCGAGTAGCGCATCTAAACCGCGGCCAAGGCCTCTTTTACGTGCTGACATAGTGTCCTCTATGGCATGTGCTGATAGTGTTCAGCTTATTATCATTTAACTTGCTTTTGCCTGTGCAGGCGTTGTCTTATCCCTGCGGCGCAATATTTCACCCGCCAAGGCCAAGTATGCTTTTGCGCCTGTAGACGACTTATCATAATACATAGCCGGCGTACCGAAGCTAGGCGCTTCAGCTAAGCGAACGTTACGCGGAATAACCGTGCGATAAACTTGTTCACCGAAGTGGCGCTTTAACTGCTCTGAAACGTCATTCGCTAAGCGATTGCGCGGGTCGTACATAGTACGCAATACGCCTTCAATCTTCAATTCAGGATTCACTACCGACGCTAATTTTTGGATGGTATCCATCAAAGCGGTAAGACCTTCCAACGCATAGTATTCACATTGCATAGGAACCATCACAGAGTCTGCAGCAGCAAGCGCATTGACGGTTAACTGGTTAAGCGAAGGAGGACAGTCGATAAAAACAAAATCGTAGTAGTCCATTACAGGCTTTAACGCATTGCGCAAACGAACTTCACGGGCAAACATTTCCATTAACTTAATTTCTGCTGCGGTCACATCACCGTTTGCAGCTATCAAGTCGTACTTCCCGCTTGTTCCCTTTACAATGACGTCATCAATCGGCTTTTCTTCAATCAACAACTCAAAGGCCGTAGATTCAACGTCGTATTTATCAACGCCGCTGCCCATGGTCGCATTGCCTTGTGGATCGAGATCAATAAGCAACACTTTGCGCTTCGTTGCTGCCATTGACGCTGCCACGTTAACTGCGGTGGTTGTTTTTCCTACACCACCTTTCTGATTCGCGATCGCGATTACCTTAGCCACGTTAGATCCTGTTCTGTCTATTCTATTTTTTGGCTATTTCTTTTTTAGCCAAACCAGATGTCGTTCGCCTACTAAATTTGGCACAGTGAGGTTTTCCGTTTTGCTCACATGAAAGTGATCACTCACTTCTTCTATCTCATCTTGCGGAAACTGACCTTTGAGCGCCAAAAATTGTCCTTCTGAATCTACCAGATGTTGACACCAGTGCAACATATCTTTTAGCGAAGCGAAAGCTCTACTTAACACGATATCGTAAGGCACTTCACCGTTGTGCGCTTCCACCCGGCTTTGCACGGGTGTAACGTTTTTCAATCCAAGGGTGTGAACACTTTGCGTCATAAAGCGTACACGCTTGCCAAGGGAGTCGAGCAAAGTAAATCGCTTTTCAGGAAAAGCAATAGCCAATGGCATACCTGGCAGGCCAGGTCCTGTTCCCACATCAATGATGTTGTCACCTTCAAGATGAGGCACTATGGCCAATGAGTCTAGAATATGTTTCACCATCATCTGTTTAGGATCGCGTACTGAAGTGAGGTTATATGCCTTATTCCATTTATCCATCAGTAAAACATAATCGACTAATTGCTGTTGTTGCCTTTCGCTTAACTCTAGTGAAAGGGCGTCAAGTCCTTGGACCAAAATGGTGTGCAATTCTTGCTGTATAGTCATCAAAATTCTGTCTAGTGGATTTGATTATAGGGTGTTGCTTTACGCAGGCCCAAAACAGATTGGGCGGAGTGAAAGCGCCTAGTATTTCTATATATCGTTTTCTATAGTGCAATGATACGCGAATAAATCGGAAATACTAAGCGCTCGTAGTCGTCTATTGATGCAAGCGCGTGTTTTACGCGCTAATTTTGTCTTGTTTACGCAACATGCCGTGCTTTTTAAGGTAAACCAGCAATAACGAGATGGCCGCAGGCGTAATGCCAGAAATACGAGATGCTTTGCCGATAGTCTCTGGACGCGCTTCCGTAAGTTTAGCTACCACCTCATTTGATAAGCCAGAAATTTTGCTGAAGTCCATATCAATCGGTAGCAACGTATTCTCATGACGTTGGGTTTTCGCGATTTCGTCCATTTGGCGGGCAATATAACCCGCGTACTTAATTTGAATTTCTACCTGCTCGGCGGCAATGGGATCATCAATGCCCGGGCCCACGCTTTCAATTTTCATTAGTTGGCTGTAGGTCATTTCAGGGCGTCGAATCAATTCTTCCAGCGAATGTTCACGGCTTACCGGATTTTTCAGCATGGTATTGAGTTCAGGCGTTGCTGCGTGATCAGGATGGATCCACTGACCACGTAAACGCTGAAGCTCTGTTTCTACCGCTTCCATTTTATCGTTGTACTTTGCCCAACGCGCATCATCAACAAGACCGATTTCTCGACCCATCGCAGTTAAACGACTGTCGGCGTTATCTTCGCGAAGTAGCAGTCGGTATTCTGCTCGGCTCGTAAACATACGATAGGGTTCTTTGGTTCCCATTGTCGCTAAGTCGTCAATCAGTACGCCCATGTAAGCCTGATCGCGACGTAAAATAAGCGGGTCTTTTTGTTGCACTTGAAGTGCAGCGTTCGCGCCAGCCACTAGTCCTTGTGCACCGGCTTCTTCATAGCCAGTGGTACCGTTAATTTGCCCTGCAAAGAAGAGACCTTGAATAAATTTGGTTTCCAGAGTCTGTTTCAAATCACGCGGATCAAAGAAATCATATTCAATGGCATAACCCGGACGAACGATATGTGCATTTTCAAACCCTTTGATCGAGCGGACAAGGTTCATCTGTACGTCAAATGGTAGACTGGTTGAAATTCCGTTCGGATAAACTTCAATGCTGTTTAAGCCTTCTGGCTCAACAAAAATTTGATGTGATGTCTTGTCTGCAAAACGGGTGATCTTATCTTCGATACTCGGGCAATAGCGCGGGCCAATACCCTCGATCACGCCGGTAAACATTGGAGAGCGATCTAGGCCGCCGCGAATAATATCGTGGGTCTTTTCGTTAGTATGGGTGATGTAACACGGGATCTGTGTAGGGTGCATGGCTCTATCACCCATAAACGAGAATACCGGTGTTGGACTGTCACCAGGCTGAGGCTGCATTACAGAAAAATCTAAAGAGCGTGCATCCAGTCTTGCTGGTGTCCCGGTTTTTAATCGGTCAACACGAAACGGAAGGGCACGTAGTCTATCTGCAAGCGCAATAGACGGTGGATCGCCCGCACGACCACCGCGATAATTTTCAAGGCCGATGTGTATGGTCCCGCCAAGGAACGTACCCACGGTTAATACCACAGACTTGGCTTTAAACTTCAAGCCCATTTGGGTAACAACACCGCATACGCGATCGTTTTCTACAATGAGATCGTCGACACTTTGCTGAAATAACGTTAGGTTTTCTTGATTTTCTACAATGTCACGAATGGCATTTTTGTACAAAGTCCTATCTGCTTGTGCACGTGTAGCGCGAACAGCAGGTCCTTTTGAAGAGTTTAGTGTTCTAAACTGAATACCGCCCTTATCGATAGCTAGCGCCATTGCGCCACCTAATGCATCGACCTCTTTAACCAAATGACCTTTGCCGATCCCACCGATAGCTGGGTTACATGACATTTGGCCAATCGTTTCAATATTGTGAGTTAACAAAAGTGTATTTGCACCCATGCGTGCAGCCGCAAGCGCTGCCTCTGTACCCGCATGTCCACCACCTACAACGATGACATCAAATGCTTCAGTATAAAACATGGATAAACCTCACTATTAACGTACGACAAGCCTATTAAAATCTAACTTTTTTCTAAGCACAGTCTGCCGAAAAAAGGGCGCGTATTTTATCTGACTTATTGAATAAAGAAAATGATTAAATTTTCCTCAAAACCTGTTTTTAAAGAAGTGTGATCGAATAATAAGATCTTAAGATCTCTTTTAGATCTGTTTATTTTTACTTTTATTAGGATCGACAAGATCTGTGGGTAACCGATCAAAGGAGATAAAGATCATCAAGTTACGCGATCAACAACATTGGGAAACACAGATCCATAACCCCCATTCAAACTTGTGTATAAATACCCTTTTTATCCACACCCCATTTCTTTTTAAAAGTTGTTCTTTTTTGGATCAAAGCTTATACACAGTGGTTTGTAGGATCCTATCCACAGGCGTGATCAAGATGTGATCCAACTGGGGATAAAATGTTTGCTAATTATGTTTATAGATCAAAAGATCGTGTAGTGACGTGGCTTATAGGTCGATCTTATTGTGGAGGAGATCTTTTACTAATCCTGTGATTAGATCGCATGATCGTCATTTTCACTTCGCAAACAATATTTCGATCGGCGATGTCATTCGTCGCATTTGACTGACAAAAACGTATTACCTATCGGCTCAAACAATAAAAAAGGGCAGTGAAGAAACGCCTTCACTGCCCTTAAATCAATCGTTTTTTTACTCAATACACGCTTTACATTATCGAACCTGATTAGGTTGATAACGCGGTTGTGCAACTGAGCCCTGCATGTCTTCTTGCTCAATAGTCAGTCCTTCACGACGACTCGGGCCTTGGAAGCGAACTTTGTAGGTATCGTACTCTTTTATCGATTCAAAACAGTAGCGCCCCAGTGCGTTTTCTAGCTCAGCTAAATTGTGGTTGGTGATCAAGATACAGTTCTTTTTGTTTACCAAACGTTGCCTAAGTAGATTGCCAAACCAGCTTTGCGCGTTTTTCTTTAGCGCTGATTCGTTAACACACACCTCGTCTAATATCAGAAGATCCACGTCTAATAGTTCTTGATTGATCTCTCTAAACCGCTGACTCGCGTTGTCAGTGGCAGAAAAGTCAAAAGAGAAGTTACGCATTTCCAGTAGTGTTGATAACTGACGATAGAGCACTGAGATTTCGTATTGCTCAATAAGTTGGTGTGCTATTGCACCGGCAATATGTGACTTGCCACGCCCATAGTCGCCGTAAAATATCATCATGTGCGAGCCGCTTTGTCGCCAAGCAGGATCGTCATGGGCTGCAATGAAAGATTGTGCGATAGAAACCGCTTCTATCACATCATCGCTATCTTCAACTAAGTTGGCAAACGTCCATTTAGGATTTAGATCTGAACGGCCGTGTATGGCCTCTACACGCGCTTTCTTGCTGCGCTGCTGTAGTTGCGACACTTCTTCATTGGCTTTGACTTCATACTGCTTACGCAGCGTTTTGTAGTCGATATACTCACCATTGGGATCGACATCTTTTTTGAGCGCTTTCGCTAAATTGGCAATTTTGTCGGTTATACGGTCCATAACGATTTAACTCTTCTTAGTTGTGGCATACTTTTCCACCAGCTTTCTTGCATTATCATCTGCTTCAATGCCGGCTGCAACTTTCACTTGTTGTGTTCCCACCACTTTTGTAGGAGCGTAGCCAGACGCTAAGCGCTTGCGTTTGATATTGTTAGCAAATTTTTGTGTCCACTGAAATTCACTGAATACTGAGCTTGGCCGACCTAGCCAATAGGCGATAAATTCACCCACTTCGTTGTCATCATAGGTTTTATCTATAATGCCTAATAGTGAGGCCATTTCTTCAAATAGGGCTTTATTTGGGGCCCAGGTAGCTGTCATCGCACTGTGTCTAGCGTGCAGTTGATCAAAGTCTGACTGGGCTTCGCTTAGAAGCGGTAGAAGGAGTGTTTTACCATTAATGGTGTGCTCTAGATCTAACGCTAAGGGCAGGGCAACCAACCCCACTTGTTCTAATTGCTTTACCAGGCTATTGATCTGACGGCCTCGCTGATACGGCTCGTCTTTACTATCCCCATTAAGTAAATTTAGCAGATGTTTATAATCAATAGGGGCTGACGATGTGGTAGCGGTGTTAGCACCTACGCGAAGCCCAAGCAAATACAACACGCGGCAGTCATTAGAAAGCGGGCATTGCAAAGCGGCAAGTTCTGCTTGGGTGAGGTTGCTATTCATTGCGTCAGCTCCTTAGTATAAAGGCGATTAGGCGCTTGCTAACTTGTCGTCAAACCACTCTACGGCTGCATCTTCTGGAATGGGGTGCTCAAGTACATCAATGTAGAGTGCATCGGTGATTAGCGTACCGCCTGCATCAACGATGTGCTTTTCCATTTCCTTTGCGCCAAAGCAGAAAGTGTCGTAGCTGGTATCACCTAGTCCAATAACATAGGCCTGTACCGTGCTTAAGTCTGCGCTTTCAAGCTGCTTGGCAAAGGGCTGGATATTGTCAGGTAGCTCGCCTGCGCCGTGGGTAGACGTACATACAACCCATATTGATGCGGTATTGATGTTATCTAAATTCGGTTCAGCGTGAATAGTATGCGTATGCCCACTTGCATCAAGCTTCTCAGCAATAGCATCTGCCACATATTCAGAGGCACCTAACATGGTGCCGACAATTATTTCGAAGTGCTTACTCATTTATGGGGTGCTTCTCTGTTATTTATTGTACATCTAGCGGCCGCGCCGCCTACATTACTTGCCAATACAGAATGATGAAAATATTTTTCCAAGCAGATCGTCTGAGGTGAATTCACCGGTTATCTCACAGAGTGCCTGATGGGCCAACCTCAATTCTTCCGCTAGCAGCTCGCCTGCCATTGCATCATGCAATTGTTGCTCGCCGGTGCTCACATAGCTGTAGGCTTGATCAAGTGCATCAATATGACGTCGACGGGCAATAAACTGGCCTTCGGTCGTTGTGTCGAAGCCCATGGTTTTGGCCAAATGTACTTTTAGCGTGTCTACACCGCTGCCTTCTTTTGCAGAGAGGTTAATTACCGAAATATCCCCCTGCTGGGTACTAACGCTGCTTTGTCCAATACTCAATGTACTCAGATCAGCTTTATTGCGTACCACCGTAACAGGTATGTCTTGTGGCAGGCGAGCCATAAATTCAGGCCATATTTCATAAGGGTCAATAACACTTGTTGCAGTGGAATCTACAACAAATAAAACATGATCTGCCTCATTGATAGCTTGCCACGCTCGTTCGATACCTATTTGTTCTACTTTATCAGGGCTTTCACGAAGACCTGCGGTATCAATTATGTGAACCGGCATACCGTCAATATGTATGTGCTCTTTAAGCACATCTCGTGTGGTACCTGCTATGTCGGTTACGATTGCACTGTCGCGGCCAGCGAGGGCATTTAGCAAGCTCGATTTACCCGCATTTGGACGACCGGCAATAACCACCTGCATCCCTTCGCGCAGCAAGGTACCTTGTTTCGCCTGCTCACGTACTTTAGTCAGACTTTGCATGATAGTACTTAAGTCACCTGATACTTTTCCATCTGATAAGAAGTCGATTTCTTCTTCTGGAAAGTCGATGGCTGCCTCAACGTACATACGAAGGTGTACGATTTGGTCTGACAACGTTTGAATTTGTGTGGAAAACTCACCCTGTAGCGAACGTAAAGCGCTACGTGCGGCTTGCTTAGAGCTAGCATCAATTAAATCTGCTATGGCCTCTGCTTGTGCAAGGTCGAGCTTGTCATTTAAAAAGGCTTGTTCGCTAAACTCGCCAGGGCTGGCCAACCTGGCGTGCCCGGTAGCAAGTACGGCGTCTATAAGCATGTCCATTACAACCTGACCGCCGTGGCCTTGTAGTTCAAGCACATCCTCACCGGTAAACGAATTCGGGCCTTTAAAAAATAGCGCGATACCTTGGTCTATTACGCTTTTGTTGGCGTCAACAAAGGGCGTATAGGTTGCAAGGCGGGGTGTAAGCTCACTTGGTACTAACGCTTCAGCAATGTCTTTTGCTTTTGGTCCAGATACACGCACAATACCTACGCCGCCACGGCCAGGGGCCGTAGCTTGTGCGGTAATGGTGTCGGTAGAAAGGGTGAGTGATTCCATAATTAGTCGCGGAAGTTCTTAAATTGGAAAGGTTGGCCCAAATTTGCCTCTTTAACTAAGGCAATAGCCTGTTGAAGGTCATCACGCTTTTTACCGGTTACACGAAGCTCTTCGCCTTGTATGGCTGTTTGTACTTTTACTTTGGCGTCTTTAATCAGCTTTACGATTTTCTTCGCAGTAGGCTGTTCAATACCTTCTTTAAACGCAATCGTTTGACGGTAAGTTTTACCGTGTGCGTCGTAAGGCTTCACGTCCATTGACGATGTGTCAACGTTGCGTTTAGACATGGCTGTTCTAAACATACTTTCCATTTGCTGAAGTTGGAACTCGGCTTCGGCTTTCATCACAACGGTTTTATCTTTGTATTCAAAGCTGGCGTCGATGCCGCGAAAATCGAAACGTGTAGACAGTTCACGGCTGGCATTGTCCGTTGCGTTACGCACTTCTTCCATGTTGATTTCTGAAACAATATCAAATGATGGCACAGTTTAATCCTCTAAGACAAAACAGCCCGCGTAGGCGGGCTGTGTAACTAATTGCTCAACAGTTTATTTACTGCTGATGCCCCGCTTCTCCATAGAAGCATAAATCATTTTGGCTTGAACCAAGGTAATCACGTTACTCACTAGCCAGTATAGTACTAGACCTGCAGGGAACCACAGGAAGAATACGCTCATTGCCACTGGCATCCACTGCATGATTTTTTGCTGCATTGGATCTGTAATGGTGGTCGGCTGAAGTTTTTGCAATAGGTACATACTTGCGCCGGTAAGAATAGGTAGTACAAAGTACGGATCTTTTGTTGATAAGTCAGTGATCCAAAGTACGAAGTCTGCATGGCGTAGTTCAACACTTTCCATGAGTACCCAGTAAAGTGCTAGGAAGATAGGCATTTGCAGAAGAAGTGGTAAACATCCACCCATTGGGTTCACTTTTTCTTTGCGATATAGCTCCATCATGGCTTGAGACATTTTCTGTCTGTCATCGCCAAAGCGGTCTTTCAACTGTTGCATCTTAGGTGCAAGGTTGCGCATACGAGCCATTGATTCGTACTGCTTCTTAGTTAACCAGTACATAGCACCTTTCACTACAATAGTGATAAGGATAATCGCGACACCCCAGTTGTTGACTAAGCTGTGAAGGAAAGTAAGCAGGGCAAACAGAGGCTGAGAAATCCAGAAAAGGATACCGTAATCAACGGTTAGATCTAAACCACGTGCAATTTTTGCTAATTTATCTTGGTCTTTTGGACCCATGTAAAGGGTAGAAGCTATGGTTTTGGTATCGCCAGAAGCAACCGTTTCAGACGGCGATAACACACCAATAACGGCATATTGATTTTTCAGGTTACGTGAATAAACCGTATTCGTTTGTTCTTGCGAAGGCACCCATGCTGATACGAAATAATGCTCGAGCATGCCAACCCAACCTGCTTTTGTAGTTTCACGCAAGTTGTCATCTTCTATTTCGTCAAAAGAGTATTTCTGATAACGGTCGTCTTCTGTCGAATATGCCGCACCGCGGTAGGTTGGCATAAACATATTACCGTCGTCTTCGAACTCCATAACCTGCTTTAACTGAGCATACGGCTGAACCGTAGCGGCACTGCCCGTACCATTGTTAATGTCGTAGCTTACGTTTACGTCGTAGTGGTTTTTGGTAAACGTAAATGTTTTAGTAATAGACAGGCCTTGATTGTTTTTCCAAGTTAATGGAATAACAAGGGTATCGCCGGTCATTTCATAGAATTCGCTTTGCGCTGTATAAACAGGGCGGCCATTTGCACTTGCATCTGGACCTTGGGCACCAATAAGACCGCTTTGGGCTACGTAAAGACCATTGCCTGAACGAAGTAAGCTATATGGAATGTCTGAGCCTTGCTCTACTGGAAATTTTAGCAGGTCTGCTGATATAACATCTCCGCCGAGCAAATCGATGCGCAGGTCTAACGTATCTGTTTTTACTTCGATAATGCGGTTGGTAGACTGCGCAGCCACAGCAGGCTGTGCGGCAGGCACACTATCGCTGCTTGGTACGTCTTCATTACCCGTATCGTTAAAAGACGGTACACCTTGCGTTGTCTGTTGAGCTTGTTGCTCAACGGGTTCTACAGGCTGTGGCCCATAATCTTTTTGCCATTGTTGCCAAAGCAAAAAGCTAACTAGCGCGAGGCCAATTATCAGAAAACTACGTTGCGATTCCATAGAGGTCTCTTTATTTTGAGTGTTTATCTTGTTGTTTTTCCGGCACTGGATCATATCCGCCGGCATGCAAAGGGTGGCATTTTAATATGCGT